>ENA-OSAE01000126-OSAE01000126.1-marine-sediment-metagenome-genome-assembly--contig:-NODE-126-length-53997-cov-441.023915_pt1 | contig 53997 bp, 56 predicted proteins | sample MGYA00237870_ERZ529317 | MGnify/ENA primary metagenome ERZ529317 (study PRJEB26369, sample SAMN03142812) | marine sediment metagenome | biome: marine; feature: borehole; material: sediment... | reverse complement strand
GGTGGATTAGTAAATTCCTGATTGGTTAAGTTTGTTATGTCCGACACTATAATTACACCCAAGGTAAACCAGACATCCTGTGGATGTCACAGCCTGAACCTGTATTTGGAGAGAAAATTGAAGTGAAAGCCATATCCGAAGTTCTTGGCATTGATGAAAGCCATGTGGATTCAAATTTTCCTGTTCAGGAGGTTTCAACGGGACTGCCATTTATAATCGTCCACTTAAGAGGTCTTGAAGCACTCAGAAAAATCACACTATCTTCTGAGAAATATTACAGGCTTGTTGAGAATCTTGAAGCAAAGGCAATCCTTGCCTTCTCTCCTGAAACCCGTAACCCTGACAGGGATCTGAGCGTGAGGGTTTTTGCTCCTTACTATGGTATCCATGAGGACCCGGCTACGGGAAGTGCAAATGGATGCCTTGCAGCTTATCTCTCAAAGTACAGATACTTTGGCTCTGAGCATGTAGAGGTGAGGGTTGAACAGGGGTATGAGATAGGCAGACCGTCCTTGCTCTATCTCAGAGCTCAGGAAAGAGAGGGTAAGATTTCTGTGAGGGTTGGAGGAAGGGTTGTGATGACCGCAAGGGGATTTCTGATTTAAAATCATGAAAGTTTAAATAGTGTTACAGATTAACACAAGACCATGACCGTGATGTCTCTTGAAGAAGCTGCAGAGATGGTCGAGAACGGCTCTCTTATAAGCCTCAGCGGAAACCTTCTTTTCAGAATTCCTGCAGCATTTGTTAGAGAGCTTGCAAGACAGGGTAAAAGAGATCTGAGAGTCATGAAAACTGCTGGAGGGTACGATGTTGATCTTCTCTGCGGGCTTGGGTGTGCAAAAGAAGTCATAGCTGGCTTTGTATCTTTTGAGGTTTTCGGGCTTGCAAGGAATTTCAGAAAGGCAGTTGAGGAGGGAAAAGTTAAGTATTCTGAGAACACATGCTATTCTGTAATCGCTGCTTTGAGAGCTGCGGCCTACGGCATTCCATTCATCCCAATCGCAAACATAAGCAAGAGCTATTTTGTAAAGGAGAGAGGCTTCAAGTTTGTGGACAATCCCTACGGGGAGGAGAAGGTGCTTACAGTTCCTGCAATAAAGCCCGACTATGCGATTCTGCACGTTCAGAAGGCTGATGAGGAGGGGAATGCTCTTATCTACGGTCCATGGTTTGAGGACGTTCTGATGGCAAGAGCAGCCGAGAACATAATTCTGACAACGGAGATGATTGTACCGACTGAAGAGCTCAGAAGGGAGATAGATGCAGTCTGGATTCCAAAGCTGAAGGTTAAGGCTGTTGTTGAGGTTAAGAAGGGAGCATACCCTGGAGCATGCCCGCCCTACTACGACATGGACTTTGATATGATGGAGAGGTATGCAAGTCTTGATGAGGAGGGGCTGAAAAACCACATATGGGAGGTGAGACCGTGAATCTGCTTGAAAGATCCAATTACATGATTTCAGCCATGGCAAGATTGTTAAAAGATGCCGACTCGGCTTTCATGGGGGTTGCCAGCTTTCTGCCGTTTCTCGCCATAGCAATAGCAAAGAGGCTTTACAATCCAGATTTGATATGGTACTCCATTGTTGGATTCAACCCAAATCCCTACAGAATGCCCATGTCAACTGTTCATCCTCTCATAGCCAAATACTGTGATGCAAAGCTTCAATTGGCTGAGCTTTTTGACATATCTGCGAGGGGAGAGCTTGATGTCGTTTTTCTTGCAGGAGCTCAGATTGACTCAAGAGGATATCTGAACAACAGCCATGTTTACATTGGAGAGAAGAGGGTTCAGTTTCCCGGAGGGGCTGGAGGAGCTTTACTGCATGCAACAGCCAGAAGACCAGTAGTATGGCAGGGAAAGCATGATCCAAGAATTTTTGTAAAGGAGGTGCAGAGGATAACTGCAGCAGGAAAACCTTACAGAGTATTCTCACCTCTCTGCATTTTCAGACTTGATGAAAGCCTTGGAAGACTGGTGGTTGAACACATCCACCCCTGGTCGAGCTATGAGGAGATCAGAGAGAAAACCGGCTTTGAGGTAAACGATGCTCCTCCAACCCCTGAGCCAAGTGATGAGGAGATAAAGATCATAGAGGAGCTTGACCCAAAAGGGATAAGGAAACTTGTTTTGCAGTAATTGAAATCATTCCGCTTCTCCCTATTTTTCCGAAGATGAAATTAGTTATGATCGCGAATCTAAGGAGTACAGAGATCTCTCACACCAGTCCCAAAAACTCAAGAGCTTCAACAACACCATCTCCATTGGGCCTTGAGGTAACGATGTCAGCAACTTCTTTGAGCTTTGAATGAGCATTTGCAACAGCCACACCGATTCCCGCAACCTCAAAAAGCTCCACGTCATTCTCAGAGTCTCCAATTGCAACAAAGCTTTCTGCATCAATCCCTATGCTCTCAGCAATGAACTTCAAAGCCTCTCCCTTGCTGACAGCGTCGTCAATTATGTGATACGCAAAGCCGGAATCAATCAGCCTTACTCCATAATCCCGAAGAATTTCTTCGGCTTCCTCCTTTCTGAATGTTCTTCTCAGACATATTTCAGCCTTTCGATAGCTGTCATCAAGAAGAATTACATCAAATCTCTCCTTTAATGCCTCCAAAGCTCTGTAGCACTTTTCCTTATTCCCGAGAACTATATCATCTCCATCATACTCAAATCTCACAACCCCTCCATTCTCGCAGATGACTATATCCGATACACCGATGAGCTTCGCTGCAGTCCTTGCAAAGCACGATATGTTTCCGGTGGCAAGAACCACAGGAATCTCAAGTCTTCTGAGAGCCTCAACTGCCCTGCAGTTAAGACTCCTCTTTCTGTCAGTGAGTGTGCCATCTATGTCTACTGCAACAGCCCTTATTTCCATGTGAAAACCGAAATGCATAATAATTTTAATCTTCCGCTTTACCCATGGCCTGGCCTGATTTCAGCAGAACTGTGCTCATCGGAAGCATCTTCTATTCCCGTCATAAAATTGTTGAGAATCACAGCAAAGGAATTTTCGACAGAGAAAAAGCTGAGGAGCTGATATCCAAGCAGGAAGAGCTGTCAGATAGCTACGGGATAGAGGGTATTCTGGATGTTGTTGCTGAAACGGGAGAGGCCATTGTGAAATACATAGAGTTTGTTGCAGATGTGACAGACAGGCCATTCATTCTTGACGGATACCTTGAAGCAAGACTCAGGGGAATAGAGTATGTCAGGGAACATGGGATTTCCGATAAGGTGATATACAACTCCATAAACCCGATAAACACAAAAGAAGAGATTGAAGCCCTCAAAACATCAGGGATAAGGAATGCAGTGGTTTTTGATTACGATCCCTCATATACGTCTCCAAGCAGGAGAATACTTCTTCTCTCAGGTGATGGAAAAAAGGAAGGACTGGTTCCAAGAGCAAGAAAGCTCGGAATCGAGAACGTGATGATTGACGTTGTGCCAACAGACATAAAGAGTCTTGGAGAGGTAATAGAGACCCTTTTGCTTGTAAAGTCCACATATCCATTTCCCGCAGGATGCGGTCCAGCAAATGTCAGCTACTACATGGCAGACTACCTGAAGGAGGAGCTTGACACAAGGATTCTCGTCAGCAGCGTTGACAGTGTTGCCCAGCTTTTCAGTGACTTTATATTCTACGGGCCAATTGAGAGGGCTGAAATTGCTTTTCAGAGTGCGTACGTAGTTGAGGAGGTCAAGGAGGGCCTGAGCATGAAACTGCATGAGTTCATAGGTGAGAGATATGATTGAAGAGATTGCCGAAAATGGACTGAGACTTCAGAGGGAGTCTGTAAGAGCTATTGAAAGACACAGATTTGATGAGTTCAAATTTGATCATGCTGAAAGTTTTGTCAGAGCTGTGGAGGAGATGAAATCTCTGGAAGGGCAGAGCGATGAGGCATTTCAGCTTTACAGGATGTCGCTGCTTGTTCATTACAGAACCCTGAAATCTCTTTCAGACACCATAAAGCCATTTGAATCCGCATTTCTTGAGTGGATGCAGACTCCCGTGGCATTTGAGAGACTGAAGGAAATTGACAGCTCTTTCAAAGAGGGTGTGGAAGCTCTTGCAAGAACAGTTGATGAAAGTGATGAAATAATCGGAATTGAGGCAATGAGACTGGCAAACGGATTCTACGGTGTGACCTCTGCAAAGGACTTTGCAGCAATTCCCGGGTCAACCCTGAGTGTTCTTGCCAGAGTAGCTGAGTGGGCCGGCATTGACAGGGAGCATGCAAAAACGATTCTTGCAAGCAAGTCATGGGGATTGCTCACGTCCTATGTTTTTGGCGACATGTTTCTGCTCGTTCTGAGAGAAACAGGCAGCATCCAGAAGGCCCTGGAAGCTGAGAAAAAAGCTCTAAGGAGAATGCTGATCGAACCCGTGGGGATGCAGGTCAGCATAATGAGGTCGTTCGGTTTTCAGTCATTCAGGCCTGAGGACTACTATCAGAGATACACGAAGGAGTTCACACCCTACATCGATGCAGCTTTCAGAGAGGGTGTTCATCCTGCCAATATTGTGGTTCTGCCAACCCATGTGGGAGATATTGGCCATCACATCGGCTGGCAGTACTACAGCATATGCAGGGATGAAATGAACATGGACGTATTAAGAACCCACTACATGCTTCTTGAAAAAAACATGCAGAGTGCAATAGAAAATGGATCTGTAAAAACCATATTCGATCTTTCCACATTTTTCACAGGTATTTCTGCGGCATTCATCTACAGACTGCTCAGCGATGAGGGGTTCACAGCAAACATGCTAACAAGACTCTTCACAGAAAGATTCTATCACGGTGTCATGGCAGATCAGTTTGACAGGTACATAGTCAGAGAGCTGCATGTAAATGATTTTCTTGACTTTGCCGCAAGAGGTGAGAGGATAGGCAGAAGTGGATGGAAAATAAAGGGATATGAAATAGATTTCTCTCCAGTTGAAGAATCAGAGTACCTGAATTCAGGAGAACTCTACGCATTTCCATTCTGCAACTCTGCAACCAGATTTGCATCTCTGATGAAGTTCATTGACATGCCATGCCTGCTTGCCCCAGAACCGCCCAGCATCACGGTTATGGTAAACGCAATTGCCCTGAATCCAGAAAGAGCATTTGCACCTGTAAATCTGTGCAAGGGATGTGCAACTGCTGAAATTCAGCCGGCAAGGTGCATGCTCTGCAAGGCTCAGGATGTGATCTGAAAAACTTTTATTTTTTGCCAGCCGGAAATGGATCATGGAAAAGGAGAGAATCCTCAGGATGTTTGAGAGCGAGTGCAGCGAAAGAGTGTTCTGGATCTCAACATGCGATGATCTTCCGCATCTTGCTCCTGTCTGTTTTTTGAGGTATTTAGATGGCAAGATAGTTGTTGCTTACAACTTCATAAAAAAGACTGCAAAAAATGTTGACAAAACCGGAAAGGCGAGTATAGGATTTGCTGAAAAGGGAGAGAAGGGATTTTACGGATATCTGGTGAAAGGGAGGGCATGGATGGATTATGAGGGCAGGTTTTACAGGGAGATAAAGAGATTTGTTGAGGAGAAATCGAAAGGAAAAAGAAGTCCGAAAGGAGCACTTGTTATTGAGGCTGATGAGATCTACTCTCTCAGCCCGGGGGAAGGTAAGAAGAGACTGTACTGACCGAAGTACTTAGGGGATACAGTTATCTTGATCCGGACTTATTTTTTAACGTGAGCCAGAATGGATTTGAAATTGACTTCTGCAGACACTGCAGGAACTCCCTGTTCAATCTGAAATCTCTTGAAGATGATATCGCGTCTACAGTCTCTCACTCTTCCCATACGGCAAAGAAAAGTCATGAAAAAATAAAGGCAGGTTTCTCAGCATGTCCGAATGCATGTGCATCCCCTCAGATAAGGGATTTCGGAGTTATTGCATTCATCGTCCCAGAACTCATTCCGGAGAAGTGCGTATCATGCGGTAAATGCCATGAGGCCTGCAGGGAAAAAGCATTGGAATTTAAAACTCATCCGGAATTCAATGACAGATGCATTGGGTGTGGGGATTGCATGAGGGCATGCGAGCATCAGGCCATAAAGGGAAAGGTGAGATTCAGACTGCTTGCAGGTGGCAGGCTTGGAAGGCATCCCGAGTTTGCTCAGATTTTCATGATAACAGATGACCCATCTGACATAAAAAAAGCATTCGAGAGTGTTGTTGAGATTTCTGAAAAGCATGGAAAGAGATTCAGTCACATAGAAGGATGTGTTGACCTGCTTTATTCCATGCTGGAGGAGTGAGTTTTTAAGCCGTGCTGCATTTCAGCCCCCATGATCATTGTAACCGATAACCACATGCACCTCTACAACCATCTCAGGCTTAAAGCTGTAAGGCAGTTCAGACAGGCTGGAGGGACTCACGTTCTCCTCGTATCTCTTCTGAGTCATCACTACGGAATTTTTCCTTCAAGCGGGAAGGACTTCAGAAAAATTTTCGACGAGCACATAAGGCTTGTTGAGAAGGCTAACCAAATAGCCAGATCCTATGCTGTTCTCTCAGTCCATCCGGCTGAGATAACGATTCTTGCAAAGAAATGGGGGGCCGACAGAGCAGCAGAGATAATGAAGGAGGCTCTTGATATTGCAGGAGAATATGTTGCTGATGGAAAGGCTGTTGCAATAAAATCAGGGAGACCTCACTACTGTGTGAGCGAGTACATATGGAGGCTTAGCAATGAGGTGATGTTGCATGCATTTCAGGTTGCAAGAGAGACAGGGTGCGCTGTACAGATTCACACAGAGAGCTACACAAAAGAGGGGATGGATGAGATAGCAAGGATCGCAGATAAAGCCGGACTGAAAAGAGAAAAGGTGGTAAAACACTTCTCACCTCCCCAAATTGATGAATTCTCAGAAATGGGTCTTTTTCCATCTGTCATTGCAATTGGCGAGAATGTTGTGAAGGCTGCAAAGCAGGGTACCAGATTTGTGGTTGAAACGGATTACATAGATGACAGAGAAAGGCCCGGAAGCGTTCTTGGTCCCAAAACGGTTCCGAGAAAGATAAAAGAGCTCCTGAACATGGGATTTGATGAAGATGTTGTCATGAAAATCTGCAAAGATAACATCGAAAGGCTTTACGGTATAGAGCTTGAGTGATCGGAAGTTAGGTAGACCGAAACATTTATAAATTTTCGGGCATCCTAAATTAACGGTGTTAAGCATGATAGGGCAGTTCGTGATCACGCTGAGAGAGGGATTTGAGGCAATACTGCTTGTGGCAATCCTGATAGCATATCTCCGAAAAACAGGAAGGATTGAGGATCTAAGATACGCTTACTACGGAGTGGTTGCAGCACTCCTTGCTGGAGCCGTGGCAGCACTCGGGATCATGATACTTTACGGCGGGCTGAGTGAGGAGAGAAAGCAGATCTTTGAGGGTGTTGCTGCGTTTCTTGCAGCAGGAGTTCTTACATACATGATACTGTGGATGGCAGGAAGGGATGTGAGGAGCGAGATAGAATCAAAAACACAGAAAGCATTTGGATGGGGAGTTACCTTGATAGCCTTCATCTTTGTTGTCAGAGAGGTCATAGAGACCATTCTCTTCCTGACTCCATTCATCACACAGAGCTTCATGGAGACCATTCTCGGTGCAGTTTCCGGGATAGCAGTGGCACTCGTACTCAGTCTTGGAATTTTCAGGTTTGAGTACAGGCTCAGTCTGAGGAAATTCTTCTACATCACAAGCATCATGCTGGCATTCATAGCATCCGGCTTGATCGGTTACGGTACCCACGAATTCATAGAGGCTCTTGAGGAGAGAGGGTATGAATCATGGCTCTTTGAGGAGGCATACAGCTTAGGAATAGATAAAAATAATCCCCTGCACCACAAAAATGCAATTGGAGGAATATTTTCAGTTCTAATTGGATATTCATCCAGCATGGAATATCTCAGAGTTTTCCTGCAGTTCGGGTACCTTGCAGCAGCAATTCTCATGATATATCTGAGCTACAGTGGATACAGGGAGAAAAAGGCAGATGAGAAAGCGGTGCCATTCTGAACCGATCTCCCATAAATTTTTAACATCCTTCATTCAATTTTCTGACGTATGGAATTCATCTCCCATCCCCTGATCAAACCAAAAACTGTTGAGAGAAGAGGTTATCAGCTCTCTCTTGCTGCATCTGCATTGCTTTCAAACACGCTTATCGTTCTTCCAACTGGGCTTGGCAAGACTGTGGTTGCTTTGCTTGTGATAGCATCAAGGTTGCTGAACGAAAATGGTAGAATACTCTTCCTCGCTCCAACAAAACCCTTAGTTGAGCAGCATGCAGAGTTTTTGAAAAAAACGCTCGCGGTTCCAGAGGATGAGATAACCTCAATAAGCGGTGAAACTGGTCCGGACAGAAGACCTGAAATGTATGAGAGGGCCAGAATAATCGTCTCAACTCCCCAGGTCATAGAGAATGACATAATTTCCGGGAAAATTGATATGAGGGATTTTGTGCTTGTCATTTTCGATGAGGCTCACAGAGCGGTTGGAAACTACTCCTACGTTTTCATAGCCAGGGAGTTCAATGAAAGGTCAAAGAGTCCGCTTATCCTGGGCATAACTGCATCACCTGGAAGCGATCCTGAGAGGATACGAGAGGTGATAGGAAACCTCTACATCGAGAACCTGGAAATAAAAACAGAGTATGATCCGGATGTCAAACCATACGTCTCTGCAAAAGAGATCGAATGGATTAAAGTATCAATCCCTCCTGAGCTTGAGCATATTAAAAAGGAGTTTGAAAGGGCACTTGAGCTGAGGTACAGGAAATTTGAAAGGCTCGGACTTGAGATAGACGTCAGAAATCTTTCAAAAAAGGAGCTGCTTGCACTGCAGGAAGCTCTTCAAAGCCAGGCTGGAGAGAGTGGAGAGCATGTTTACTTTGAGGCCCTCTCGGTTATTGCCGAGATAATGAAGGTTCAGCATGCAATCGAGCTCATTGAAACCCAGGGTGTTCAGGCTCTGAAAAAGTATCTGAAAAGGCTTTTCAGGGAGGCAAAAGGGAGGGGAAGCAGGGCATCGAAATCCCTGTTTGAGGATCCTGTCTTCAGAGAGAGCATGATAAAGGCCCTGAAAATCGACATTGACCATCCGAAGGTTGGAAAGCTGATTGAGATTTTAAGAGATCAGCTGAAAAGAAACGGGGATTCAAGGATGATAGTATTTGCGAATTTCAGGGATACTGCAGACAGACTCGTTGAGGTTCTTGCTGAAAATGGATTCAGGGTTGGAAAGTTCATAGGGCAGGCCAGCAGAGAGGATGACAGAGGAATGAGCCAGAAGCAGCAAATTGAGACCCTTGAGAGGTTCAGGAAAGGGGAAATAAATGTTCTTGTCTCAACAAGTGTCGGGGAGGAGGGTCTTGACATACCTGCAACAGATCTCGTTGTCTTTTACGAAGCAGTCCCATCGGAAATAAGGACAATCCAGAGAAAGGGAAGGACAGGAAGAGGCAGAGAGGGACGGATAGTTGTTCTCATAACAAAGGGAACGAGAGACGAATCATACTACTGGGCAAGTGTGAGAAAAGAGAAGATGATGTACGACATGCTCTACAGACTCAGAGACGAGATAAGAAGAAGATCCGGGCCGACACTTGAGAAATTCATTGAAATTGAAGACGACATAGCAGGACCCCAGATATACATAGACACAAGAGAAATGCGTTCCGGGATTGCCAAGAAGCTGAGAGAAAGGGGTGCAAGGATAGAAATAGCGAACTTGGAGGTTGCAGACTATGTTCTGAGTGAGAGAGTTGGTGTTGAAAGGAAAACAGTTGATGATTTTCTTGACAGCATAATAAGCAGTGAAAGACTCTTTTCCCAGATATTGAATCTGAAAAGAAGCTACCAGAGACCGGTTCTGATAATAGAAGGGGAGAATATATATGGAAAGAGAAGAATGAGTCCCCATGCCATCAGGGGGGCTATTGCCAGCATAGCTGTTGATTTTGGTATGCCGGTTATTTTCACACGAAATGAGGATGAGACAGCAGATTTTCTTCTTGCAATTGCAAGAAGGGAACAGGAAATAAAGGGACGAGAGGTAGTTCTCCACGCAGACAAAACGAAAAGGGATGTGAGGGAGGAGCTTGAATACGTGGTTTCCGCAATTCCAGATGTTGGGCCGGTAATAGCGAGAAATCTCCTGAAAAAATTTGGAACAGTCAGGAGCATTGCAAATGCCAGCACTGGAGATCTGATGTCAGTACCGAAGGTTGGAAAAAAGACTGCGGAGAGGATATGGAAGTTCTTCAACACTGATTACAATCAGGCAAAATAATATTAATGAGGCTGCCATCTCATCAGCATGAAGCCAAAGGTTCTGGTTATTGTTTCGAGTGGAAGGGGAGAGAAGGACAAGGCACTGACAGGGTTCATGTACGCAACAAATGCTGTTAGAAATGGATGGGCTGACGTGAAGCTCATTCTCTTTGGTCCCGTGGAGGATCTTGTTGCGGAGAACGATCCGGAGATCATGAAAGCAATCGAAAATTTTGCGAAGGTCAGTGAAAAACCCCTGGCATGCAGGAGGATAGCTGAAAACAAGAATTACCTGGAGAAAATAGAGGAAAAGGTGAATACAGTCTATGTCGGCAGTATCATCTCAAATCTGATTGCAGAGGGGTACACACCTCTTGTTTTCTGATTATCCAATCCCAAATTTCTCAGGAAATCTCTTTCCCTGTATGTGTATCCTGAAAAAGTCATCTCCATGGCAGCTCTTGCACCCAACACCCCTTTTCATGTGAATCTCAAGCAGATTTCCATTGCTGGGTGAAAATGGATCCGGATACCCGTGACATGAGCCGCAGTCCATATTTTCCAGGTTGAAATCAGCATGACACCTCATGCATTCGGTATATTTGCTGTGGTGGAGATCACCGATCTCCCTGACACTGTCATTGCCCATGACATGGCAGTAAACACAGAAACTTAGGCCATTAACGTGCCCCTGAACCCTGTCTGCCTGTGGAACATACTGTCTGTTTTCATTGATGTGGCAGTTTTCACAAACAACCTCCTGCCCCTTATTCCCATTTTCCGGGGTTTTTGATGGTTCTTCAGTCCCCGTTATTTCTGGAGTTGGTGATGGAGCTGGAGTTACCTCAGGAATTTGCTGCTTCTGTTCCTCCTGAACACACATGAAGAAGAGGAGTGCTACAAGTATCACTGCAAAAAATAAAGTTATTTTTCTGTTCATGGCAAATCCAGTGCCGGATCACTGCTCCACAAATTTGTTCGCAGCCTGATGCAGTCCGCCGATATCTGTCCCATGACAAACTGTACAGTATTTACCTCTTGGCAGATGTATGTTTACAAGGTTTCCGTAGCTTGGCTTTGTTGCATCGGGATATGCATGGCAGTTCTCGCAGACGGTTCTCCCCTCTTCAATTGGCTGTGGAATGCTGATCTTGTCTGGAGTGCCGTGGCAGACCTGACAGTCTATGTTGATTGTTCCGGGTCCAACATGGATCTTGTGAGGATCCCATCCGTGACAGTTTCCACAGAGCTGTCCTCCGCCAAGGTGTGGCTTGTAGTCATTGGCCTTTGAATGGCAAACAGTACACTCCACCACAGGACCTTTGGATTCCGTCTTCTTTGGTGTTGTCTTTGGCGTGGGAGTTTTCTCAGGAATAGGAGTTTTTTCTTGCTTTGGTGTTGCAGTCTTTTTTGGGGTAGGAGTTTTTTCTGTTTTTGGAGTGGCTTCTGGCTTCTTTTCCTGCTGGGCACATCCGAGAATTAACACCCCCAGCAGGATGAGTGCAAAAAGTAAAATTACTTTCCTGTTCATAGTGATGCAGACGTATCTTGAATATATTAAGATTGCGATTAGTGCCGTATTTTTCCCAGTACTTTTGGAAAATCACATCAATTCCGATTCCTCAAACACCTCAATACCGTTACTCGATATCGTGAATGGTCGTGGCTTCCTCTGATGCGGAATCCGTCTCATTTTTATTATCTCAATAGATAATATTGCTTCGTCAAGTTCGTTTTCCCTGTATGTTTTTAGAACGATCATCCCATCTGAAACATACTCCATTATACCAAATTTGGAGCTTGATGGCTTATCCATGCTGCTTTCTCCAGTTATTATAGCAGTTGCACCGATTTCTTTGATGATGCTCCTCATTTTTGAGAGAAAAGAGTACCTGCCAGCTTCATCAAACAGCGTTTCCAGTATTGTGAGCGGATCAATCAGAACCCTTGAAGGCCTTAAACTTTCAAAAATTCTTTTCAGATGGTCCTCAAATCCCTCAACCTTTCTTTTTACCTCTTCAGCATCGAGTCTTACAACAACCAAGTTATCTGAATGTGAGGCAAAATCCATTCCATATCCTTCTGCTGTTTCAAGTATCCCTTTTTCATCTTCATCAAAGCTGATTATGAGGCATTTTTCACCATTTTTCAGGCCTTCATATATGAAATGAAGCCCAAGAGTTGTCTTTCCAGTACCACACGATCCAATTACGGAAACAAGATAGCCCTGAGGTATTCCACCTCCAAGCATCCAGTCCAAGCCTTTTATTCCGGTAGAGATCTTTTTCATCATACCACCCTCTCATACTGAGATACAACGAAACCAGCTACTGGATCTATTTTTATCTGGAGTTTCGTAATCTTTTCTCTTTCAAGAAATGGCATCAATTCAGTAAGTTTCATAAAATGAACCCATTTTCCTGCTAATCCTCTCTGGTTCTCCCACTGAAACAGAATTATACCATCAGATTCAGCAAGAATCTGATTTTGAATATTTTTTTCGATAACATCCTTTGTCAGAAGTCCAAAAACTAAGATGTTTTTTCTAATTGATAGTTTCCTCAAACCTATCAAAAGGTGAATGAACTCATTGACCTCTATTTCATTTTGAGATGCTCTGTACAGGTCTGTCACAGAATCGATGATTACAATTGATTTTTCCTCAACACCATCAAATACTCTCATAAATTCCTGCACGACTTCTCCTTCCCTTTTCAAATCAAAAATAGTAAAATCATCCTCTCCAAGCCATCTTCTGGGAACAATACTATCCCAGAAGTAGAACTTTTCCAAGCTCGTTACCTGAATATCCCCCTTTAACAAGTTATCGTCTTCCTTTGAAAAAATACCCCCAATCTCCCGGAATATTTCTTCTTGATTTTTTGTTAATGTTATAACTTTTTTCTTGTTATGCCTGTTCTTAACAAGCACATTAAACGCAAACTCCCTTCCTCCAGCTCCCGGCTCTTCGATAATGTAAACAAAACCTTCTTTAAGACCACCGTATCTATCTATAACCTCTATACCTGTTGTAAATCCCAATCAAACCACCTCTATAATGGCATCGCACATTAAAGATGCCTGGGCAAAGTATATGGGATCAAGTTCATTATCGAGAACAACAATTACTGCTACAAATCCTTTGAATCTTATTTTTCCTGTGAGTTGTCTCAAGAACTTTATAAGTGAGTCATTTGATTTGTAAAGGGATATCGTTGAAAGAGAATCTATGTAGAGGAACTTTGGATCAGAGTCCACTTTTTCCATTGCTCTTTCGATAGAAACTGTGAGTTGAACGGGATTTGGTGATTCAACATAGATACAGCCATCCCCTCCACAGATATTGTTGGAGAACTGTTTTGTGACGGCATCAATGAAAACGAGATTTCGCATATCCGCACCTATTCTGCCGAAGTGTTTTTTAAGGGAGGAACAGGGTTTGTTGAGGGAAACATAAACAACCTTCCCCATGGCTGCCATGAATCTGATAAGCCTCTCAACTGAATCAAAATAGGAGGAAGGAGTGACTCTAACAAGAATGACATCTGAACCTTTCTTTATTTCTTCCAGCAGTCTGCGCTCCAGCATTGACTGTCCCATCATACCTTTCATATATACTTCTCCTGCATGGAGGGTATGCTCCGATGTCATGATACCATACTCATTATCATTTACCGAACATTATGTCGATTCTCCATATTTAAAATTAACCCAATGATTTAAGGTGACCGATCCTTCAATCGGAGAATATATAAATCCAGAACAGGATCAAAGCCTCTGAAGGGGCCGTGGGGTAGCCTGGTTATCCTTCCATCTTGGGGGGGTGGAGACCCGAGTTCAAGTCTCGGCGGCCCCATTTGATTTATTATTGTTTCATTCCTCCATTTATCCAGAGTTTTTTCAGGAATTGAGAGTCTCAGAGTTTGCGGTGTTCGAAAATACTGAAATAGATTTCATAAGTGAGAGTTAGTGGAGTTCTATGAACAAAATTCATTTATGGGGTCATCGAAAATTTAGAGAAGCTATATTAAATGACCGGGAACACCATTTACATTCTGAGGTGTCGAGTATGGAAAATCTGGTAAAAAAATTGAGAATATTGACGTCAATACCCGGAATTTCCGGATACGAAGACTTTGTCAAAGAAGAGCTCAAAACATGGCTAAAACCTTATGTTGACTTTTACGAGGATAAAATAGGAAATTTGATTGTTGAGATTGGAAAAGGAGAAGAGAAAGCCATTTTCATGGCACACATAGATGAGATAGGGCTGATAATTACCGGAATAACAGAGGATGGAAAGCTGGTATTCAGAAAAGTTGGCGGGATAGATGACAGACTTTTGTATGGACGACACGTGAATGTAATAACAGAAAAAGGAAAACTGGATGGAGTTATTGGGGTCATCCCACCACATCTTGATATAAAAGGTGAAAAAGACGTGGTACCGTGGCATCAGATGGCAATAGACGTAGGAGCAGAGAATAAAGAGGAGATAGCTGAGCTCGGAATAAAGCCATTGGATTTTGCAGTGTTTAAAAAGCACTTTGCCGTGTTAAACAACAAACTTATTTCATGCCGATCCCTTGATGACAGATTTGGGGCGGTGGTACTTTTTGAAGTCATAAAGCATGTTACCAAAAACAGAGTAGAAAGGGATGGAAAAATGATTTTTGCATTTACTGTCCAAGAAGAGAACGGAATGAAAGGGGCAAAGTATCTTGCAAATACCTTTTCTCCTGATTATGCTGTTGCCATTGACTCCTTTGGATGCTGCAATTTTTTGACAGGGGAGGTCAGATTCGGAAAGGGTGCTGTGATAAGGGCCATGGATGACTCAGCCATATACTCCAGAAGATTTGCAAAAATTGTAAAGGATATCGGAGAAAAATCAACGATACCAATTCAAATTGGAACAACCGGTGGGGGAACTGACTCTTCTGCTTTCGAGCACAAGAGTGAAATCCTGACTTTAAGCGTTCCCATAAAATACCTTCATAGTGAAGTGGAGATGATACATCTTGGAGATGTTAACTGCCTGATAGAGCTCCTGAAAATGGTAATCCAGAAAATTTAAAAATTAAAATAATTAGATATATATTATACATCTTTTATATTTCTTTCTTCAGAAATGAGCTTCCCAAAATACTCCTCAAGCTTTCTGTCCTTTTTCACAATCTTCAAAAGCGTCTCCTTTATTTCAGCTGGATCAGAGCTTTTCAATCCGAAGTAGATTGAAAAGTTCTTTGTGGTTCTAAGAATCGTTGATCTCCCTCTTTTTTCCTCTGAAATGAAGTCCATATCCTTCAGCTTTTTCACGTGCTCATAACACCTGTTTCCTCTGATTTTTGCGAGCTCTGATAGCTTTATAGGCTGCTTTACTGCGATAATTGCAAGTGTTCTCAGCAGACCCCTTTCAAATTCTCTTTCAGTAAATGATCTGACCACATCTGAGTACTGGGGTTTTACCCTCATGAGATATCTTTTTCCGAGCCTGACTATCTCTATGGATGTGTTTCTTGACTCATATTCTTCCGAAAGATCCTGAATTGCCTTTTCAACATCATCAGCACTGACTCCGAGAATTCTGGCAATCTTTGAAGCAGAAATCGGATCCGATGAAACAAAGAGAATCGCCTCAATCTTCTCCTTCATTCCTTATCCTCCTTATCTCAATCTCGCTCTCAAATATTCTCTCCTGATAGACCTCAAAGACTCTTCTGAAGGCTAAGTGAAGAACAGATACGTACTTTGACACCAGATCGAATCCGGCTATCTCTCCAAGCCTCACAACATCCCTGTTCTTCATGAGCAGTCCAACTTTCTCCCTCACCTTCTCAATTGTCTCCTCCAGATCCTCGTCATGCGGCACCTCCATTGGATCTATCAGAATCTCTCTTTCAGGTCTTCTCCTTCTTCTCCTTTTTCTCACTCTCTCTGCAGATTCGAGCTCCCTTATCAGATCCTCAAGAGTGGTATACCTCCTTACTCTCTTTCTTCCTGCAATGACAAGAGCATTTATAAGATCATCCTCAAGAATTTCACCTTCATCCTCGACGAGAAAATCCTGGGAAAGGTACTCCTCAAATTCCGGACTGTAAGCGCTCTCTTCAATGCTCTCATAATACTCAACAGCCTCATCCTCCTCGTCCTGTTCAAGAACGCCGAGAGCTTCTCCTGTGACAATATCGGACTTCATTCTGACCAGAATTGCAGCGTAAAGCAGAACTCTACCAGATATTCTGAGATCAAGCCTTTTCGCCCTTTCAAGCTCCTCGAGAAATTTATCCGCAACCTCTACCACATCTATGTTGAGCGGATCAATCTCGCCTTTCCTGGCAAGGTTGTAGAGCATCTCTACTGGATCATCGATGCCTTCCTTATCCCAGTCACCTGTGATATGTTATCCCTCCCCATTGTGACTCCAACAATCGCATCAGCCTCCTCAAGCATCGGCTTCCTTAATGATACAACAATGAACTGTGCCTGAGACGAGAGCTCTTTTATCATCCTCGCCAACCTCGCAACATTGACACCATCAAGGAACATGTCGACCTCATCAAATGCGTAAAATGGAGCTGGTTTGTACCGCTGAATTGCAAAAATCAGGGCCAAAGCAACAAGGCTCTTCTCTCCACCACTCATCTGCTCCAATCTCTGAACCTGCTTGCCATACGGTCTTACCCTCATGTATAGGCCTGAATTGAAAGGATCTTCAGGGTTATCGAGGTAAAGCTCTCCCTCGCCATTTGCAAGGTTCCGAATAATCTCCCTGAAGTTCTGGTTCAAAGCATTGAATACCTCAAAGAACTTTTCCCTCTTCATCCTGTCATATTTTTCAATTCTCTCAATTATCTCTTCTCTTTCTCTCTCAAGCTCGCTCTTTCTTGTAAACAGATCCTCCCATCTCCTTCTTACCTCATCATACTCCTGAATTGCCTTCAGGTTCACATCTCCAAAGCTGGAAAGCTCTTTTTCTATTCTTTCAAGCTCGGAAACGGCCTCATCCCTTCCAATCTCAGGTTCAAAGTCCGGGAGATCTTTGATTTCCTCTCTTATCTGTTCAGAAACTTCCCTTCTTGCAGCTATCCTTTCATCATATCCTGTTATGTCATATTCAAGCCTGTTCTGCTCATTTTCAAGCTCTCTTATCCTATCGAAAAGCTCATCCCTTCTCTCCCTGAGCTCTTTAACCTGCTCTCCAAGCTTCTCCTCCTCTTCCCTGAGTGATTCTATTTCATGGCTTATCTCCTGGATTTTCACCCTGCATTCCGTGATTTTTGCTGTAAGCTCACCGATTTTGCCATCGATCTCATGAATTCTGCTCTCCCTTTCATTCAGCAGCGATTTCTTCTGAGTTATCTCAAGCTCCTTCTTCTCTATCTCAGACTCGATTTTTACAAAGCCCTCCCGTATTACCGAATGCTGGTTTTTCAGTGATTCAAGCTCCTCGGAAAGTTTTGGAAGCTCGCTTCCCTTCACCTTTCTGTTAAGACCTTCAAGCTCCTTGGAGAGAGACTCTATCTCATTCCCCACTTCTCTGAGTTTTACCTCCACCTCACCTATCTTATCTCCGAGAGACTTTCTTTCCCCTTCTTTTTCCGATGCCTTCTCCATCAACTCCCTTTCCATTGTATAAGATGACTCAGCTCTGGATTTCAGCACCTCCACCTCTTTGTCTACCTCCCTGACCGTCTCCTCAATCTCCTCAATCTCCTTCTGAACACCTCTCCAGCTCTCTTCTGTTTTCCTCAGCTCTCCAAGCACCATGGCTTTCTTTGAGTTGAGAACTGATATTTCCTCAGATATTCTCCTTTCCCTTTCGATTAATTCCTTGGTCAGGAAGAGTCCGGTTTTTCTGTCAACACTCCCACCGGTTATTGCTCCTGACTTTTCAATAAGCTCCCCATCAAGGGTAACGATTCTTTTTCCATCCATTATTTTCTTTGCATTTTCAACAGTGTCAACAACAACCGTGTCCCTGTAGATAAAGTTGAAAACCGCCCTGAATTTTGGATCGCACTTCACGAGGTTAACTGCAAAGTCTATAACGCCCTTCTCCTTTAAAACAGATTTATCCAAGGGCAATTTCTCAAAATTCTTTCTTATCTTGTTGAGGGGTAAAAATGTTGCTCTGCCACCTCTTATCTGCTTTAAATAACCTATTGCTCTTATCGCATCATCCTCATTCTCAACAACAACAAAGTTCAGTGCATTTCCTGCTGCAATTTCAAGGGCAAGGGCATACATCTCATCAACCTCTGCAAGCTGGGCAACAATCCCGAAAATTCCCGGAAGTGCCTTCTTTTCCTTTGCCTCAAGAATCAGCTCTGCAGCCTTGCTATAGCTCGCCTCATAAGCGGAGATCTCAGCCTTAACCTTTGCAAGCTCCAGCTCTTTCTGTCTGATCTCCTCATCAATAGAAGATAGCTCGTTCCTGAGTCTGAATATTCTGTCATCAATCTCCTTCTTCTTTGAAATGAGCTTTGCAAGCTTTTCCTCATGGCTATCTTTTTCCTTTATCTTCTGATCTATCATTTCTTTAATTTCCCTGTATTCGGATCTTATTCTCGATATCCGGGAATCAATGTCCTCAATCTCTATTGTGATTCTCCTGATGCCTTCGTAAATCCTGTCCCTTTCTCTAAGCAGATCTCCCTTTATTGACTTGAGCTCCTCAATTTTCTCGGAGATCTCGAGAATCCTGTCTCTTACCTCCTTTTCCTCACCGCTTATCTCATCAATTCTTCTTTTGATCTCATCCATTCTCGACTGGACTATCCTCTCATTTTCAAGAACGCTCTCTCTCTGAAGAAGAAGACTGGAAAGCTCAGCTCTGAGATCCTCAATCTCATCAGTGAGCCTGTCAATTTCAAGAAGAATTCTGACCTTTTCCTGACTCAGGCTTTCAATTTGATTCCTGGAGAGCTCCTCCTCCTTTTTAAGCCCCTCTATCTCAGCCTGATACTCTGCAATCAGAGACTGGATCTCTCTGTATCTATCATCTGCCTCCTCAGCAATTTTTCTGGATATGTCCTCCATTTCGAGCCTCAGATTTTCCTTCAGCTCCATTATCTCTGAAATCCTCTTTATTGCCATGTCCTTGTTTCTCTCCAGCCTCTCAATTTCTCTCTCAATTCTGGATAGTTTCTGTTCAAGTTCCCTCCTCTTTATCGCTTTGAGCTCAAGTTCAAGTCTCTCCTTCCTTGACAGAAGTTCCTTGTACCTGAGGGCCTCCTCCCTGTCCCTTTCAAGGTCCTTCAGCCTGATCTCAACCTCAGACAGAATCGCGGATATCTTCTCTATGTTCTGTCTTACCGCTTCAAGCTCCTCTATGGCTCTCGCCTTCTTTTCCTCAAATTCAGAGATTCCGGCAATGTCGTCGATTATCTTCCTTCTCTGGAAGGGGGTCATTTCAACGATCCTCGTCACATCTCCCTGCATGACTATGTTGTATGCGTCGCTGTAAATCCCCTCCCTTTCGAGGATCTTCATTATCTCTCCGTGGCTTGCGGATTTTCCGTTGAGGTAATAGTAGCTGTAGTAGTTTCTGTCTGTTATCTTAACTCTTCTGGCGATCCTCAGCTCCTCATCGCCGTTCTCAAAGACTATCTCAACTTCAGCGGTTCCGGTTTTCCTTCCATTTCCGGAGTATATGAGATCAGGTAATTTCTCAGCCCTGAGGATTTTTGAAGATGTGTGGAGGCCAAGACAGAAAATGATCGAATCAATTATATTTGACTTTCCACTTCCATTCGGACCGCTTATAACTGTAAAGCCCCTGTCGAGAGGAATATCTACCTTTTTCCCAAATGACTTGAAGTTCTTTATCGTGATTCTCTTGATGTGCATGATTTCAGTCGCAGATGATTATCTCATCCTCAGCAATGCACTCTGTTTTTCTCTCATTTTCTCGATTCTCGTCAAAATCCTTTATTTCCCTGATTTCTCTCGGTTTTACCTCTTCCTTAGGAAGATTTGCCTTCAGATAAAGCACCTCGTCAAGCAGAGACTGAACGGTCTTGTTCAGCTCTGCAACCCTTGCCTCAAGCACCTCAATTTTTTCAAGGTCAACTTTAATGCTTTGAAGTATCTCTCTCTTAATTTCTTCCGCATTCATACCTGCCACCCTTCTCAACTCCTTCAATTCCCTTTCCTTCTCAGCCAGTTTTCTTTCTAACCTTTCTATAATCAGATCTCTCTCGCTCATTCCGAATAATAAATTGATTTATTAGTTTATATATTTTTTCACGGAACAAGTCTTTGCCTGTCTCTTGGGAAGAGTACAGCCTCCCTGATGTTTGGAAGATTCAGTGCTGCCATCACGAGTCTGTCCAGTCCCATACCCCACCCGGCATGTGGTGGCATGCCATATCTGAACGCCTCGAGGTAGAACCCGAAACTGTCAGGATTCAGTCCCTGCTCTGAAATCCTTTTTACAAGCAAATCGTGGATATGAATTCTCTGAGCTCCGCTTGCTATTTCAAGCCATCCATTCATCAGATCGAATGTTTTTGAGATTTCAGGATCATTTTCATGGGGCATGGCATAGAATGGCTTTGACTCTGTTGGCCAGTCAACAATGAAGTAATACCCATCCATTTCCTCAGCGATAAACTTGAGTGCTGAAGTTGACAAATCATCTCCCCAGTTAATCTCCTCCCCCTTCCTTTTTGCAATTTCAACCGCTTCATCGTAGCTCAGCCTTGTGAATGGAGTATCCGGAATCTCCACCTTGGCTCCGATCCATTCAAGATATCTCCCACATCTCTCGTTCACTTTTTCATGGATGTATCTGACAAGCTCCTCAAGATAGCTCATGACACCCTCGTGATCTGTGAAGCTCACCTCTATGTCAATGCTCACAGCCTCGTTCAAATGCCTGATTGTGTTATGCTCCTCAGCCCTGAAAATAGGACCAATTTCAAGCACTCTCTCAAATCCTGCAGCCATGAGGGTCTGCTTGTAAAGCTGAGGGCTCTGATTGAGAAAAGCTTCTCTCTCAAAGTAGGTTATGGGAAAGAGTTCTGTCCCTCCCTCAGTTGCCGTTGAAACAATCTTGGGGGTGTTTACCTCTATAAAACCATGTCTGTCGAAGAACTCCCTTATTGACTGAAGCATAACATGCCTTATCCTGAATATGGCCTGAATCCTTGGCTTTCTCAGATCCATGAACCTGTTGTCAAGCCTTGTGTCAAGCTCTGCAGGAACCTTTTCCGTAACCTCAAGGGGCAGTGGAGCGTCAGCTTCATTTAAAATCTCAAATTCACTCGGTATTATCTCAAACCCGTTTGGTGCCTTTTCTTCAGCCTTTACTACGCCCTTTACCCTGATAACACTCTCTCTTCTAACCTTTCTCGCTCTTCTGAACATCTCCCTGTCAACAGCCTTTTTTGGCAGTGTGATCTGGGCAAATCCCTCTCTGTCTCTGAGAATGACAAAAACAAGTCCTCCAAGATCCCTTACCTCATGAACCCAACCGTAAAGCACTATCTCCTTTCCAAAATCTTTCTCATCAATATCTGATGTGAACTTCCTCATTTCAACCTCTCCTCCACAGATTTTGCATGCCATTCAAGCCCTTCGGCTCGTGCAAGATTTATAACCGCCCTGCTCAGCCTTTCAAGAGCCTCCTGTGTGAGCTCCTGATATGTCAGGGATTTCATGAACGTTTCAACACTCACTCCAGAATACATCCTCGCATATCCTCCTGTTGGAAGTATGTGGTTCGTGCCACTTGCATAATCTCCGGCAGCCACAGGAGAGTTATTACCAAGAAAAACACTTCCAGCATGTCTGATTTTTTCAAAAACCTGCCAGTGACTGTTTGTGAGAATAACAAGATGTTCGGGAGCTATTCTGTTTGAAATTTCAACCGCCTCGCCTATGGATCCCACAACCTCTGCCCTGAAATTTGGATTGCTGATTTGGGCTCTGAGCCTTTTCTCAACCTCTTCAGCAAGCTTCGATGAGGTTGTTATCAGAAACGCCCTTGCCATCGGATCGTGTTCAAGCTGGGAAATGCACTCAAGAAAGACAATTTCAGGATCAGCGCTATCATCTGCTATCACAAGAACCTCCGATGGTCCTGCAGGCATGTCGATTCCAACATCCTTCTGAACAAGCAGCTTTGCTGCCGTGACATACACATTCCCCGGTCCCACTATCTTGTCCACCTTCTTCACAGTCTCAGTTCCGTAGGCCATTGCAGCTATTGCCTGAGCCCCTCCAATCCTGTAGATTTCATCAATCCCGCAGATGTCCATCGCAACAAGGGTTAGGGCATTTATCCTCCCATCCTTGTCTGGTGGGGTGCATGCAACAACAGTCTCAACTCCAGCGAGGTTTGCAGGAATTGCAGACATGAGAACCGTTGAGGGATAACTCGCTCTCCCTCCGGGAATGTAGAGCCCTGCAGAGTCAAGAGGAATGAACTTCTTCCCCATTATGCAGTCTCCAAAGTCTATTCTGACATCTCTCTCGGGCATCGTTATGTAGTGAAATTTCTCAATGCTTCCCTTAGCAACCTCAAGAGAGTCAATCAGATCATCATCAACAAGTTCATAAGCCTGATCTATCTCTTCCTTACTGACCTTTATGCTGTCTATCCTTACGCCATCAAATCTCTCTGTCAGCTCAAAGAGAGCTTTATCTCCCTCTTTCCTCACCTTCTCGATTATCGGTCTGATCTTATCAAAAATCTCATCATACATCACAGCTCACCAGATCTGCTTTCGAGATACTCAATTATGGCCTTTATTGCCCTTCTCAGAATTTCCCTGTTGTCATATCTCAATACAATTTTCTCAAGCTCTTCCATCCCATAATCTTTCATCTCCTTGGCAAATTCTATCATGTTCGGCACCGCTCTCGTTATGTTGTCAACTATGGTTACATCGGCCATCCGGGATGTTCTTGAAAGCGGGTTCAGATCTATCGCTATAACCCTCTTTCCGTTTCTCTTGAGAATCTCACACCTGTCTCCATCTTCAAGGGGTACAAGCACAACATCAGCCCTGTATATTCCCCTCCTGTCCACTATTCTTCTCGCTGACTCAAGACCTTCTATAACAGCATCCCCTCTACAGTAAACAATAGCATCATGCTTTTCAAGCTCCTCTGCAATTCTTTTCACCCTCTCCTCACTTCTGTGAAAGATGTTGACTTCCAGAGGAGCAGAAAGAACCTCTGAAAGTCTGGAGATTTCCTCTGCAACAAGTCCCGCAGCATTTCCGTTAACAGAAATCACGGGATGATTAGCAAGAATCATCATCGCAACTGCAGCTCTTTCAGCCTCAATTGCAAAATCCCTGCTTTCTTCACCGAGAATGTAGTCAAAGCACTCTCCCCTGCCGTGAGCTATCAGCCCCTCAGGCACCACCAATCCATTTCTGAAAGCCTGAGCAAGCTTTTCTCGTGTGATCAGGGAGTGGTATCTGGGGTGAGACTGAGGAACATGCATAGCAGGAAATGCTAAGTTTTGTTTTAAAGCCTTTCCTGAACAAACTTGTCAAGTATTTCTCCAAGCTCCTTTCCAAGGGGGAAGATCTTCTCAGATATCTTGTAGCCGTTTTCGGTTTTTTCGAGCATGTCTATCTCAAAGAACCTCCATTTTGTCTTTTTGAGCTTCAATGCAATTACGGGCTTTGCACCGAATAAATTGGAGAACATAACAAGCTCCCTCAGCTTCTCTCCTGAGATGTAAAGGGGTAGCCTCTCCCTCACTTTGGCTTCAATGGCAAGGGTTGTTTTTCCGTTGCTTGCAATCACATCCGGAGAGGGATATGATGATGAGCCACTACCTGCAACCCTCACAGCAGCAAACCCCTCATTCCAGAGGGCATGAATCAGATCCCTTTCAAAGTTAACACCCTTTCTTTTCACATCTCCTGATTGCCTGACATCTTTTTAAATGATGCTGTTTTCTCACCTGAGAACATGGCAGTCAGTCTGGTTTTCCATTCTGATCAATGGCTTTGAAAGGTGTCTCCTTGCACACGGTGGCACCTCATAGTAACCGGTTTCTAATTCTCTCTTAATTTCAACCCTTATTTTTTCTTTTGCCTTGGTCTTACATCTTTTGCACCTGAATCCCTTTTTCCTCCCCTCACTCTCCATTCTTTTACCACATTCAGGGCATATCGGGTTAAGCTCCTGGTAGATCTTTGCCAAGGACTCAATCTTCATTTTCTCCAGATTTATTGTCTCATCCTTGTATGAACCAAAAACAACAACCATGTCTCCTTTTTTGAGCTTTCTCACAACATTCCTGAACTGTTTTGTCGGTTCAAATGCGGCACATTTGATTTCTCCAAACCTTGTTGAGACAGTGAAAAAAACATGGCCACCTTCAATCTCAGATGGCTCTTCGACAACCTTTCCGCCCAGAATGTATGATCTGTTCTCCAGAAGACCTGCAACCTCATCCTCGCTGTATAGATGCATGTCAGTTGCCTGATTTGTTACGAAAATCTGGTACATGTCTATTTCCTCAGTTTCGAGAAGTTCGTAGGCCTTCATAATTGCAGAGACACTTTCCCCCCTTATTCCGAAAAGAACAGGGTCTGGTGAATTTGGAACCGATACAACGGAATCGTTTCCCCAGTCAACGGTATCAAAGGTCTCCGGATAGGTTACAATGTCTGCAAGAAAGAAAGAGTCCGGATTGAACTCTCTCATTCTCCCAAAATTCTCCTTCCTTCTGTATGCGAGAAGTTCAATTGTTGTATCCCTGCATTCAGCTCCAACAGCTGCCAGAGCACCTATGAGCCCCCTGCCCCTCTTGTATTTCAGATGGGGGATCAGGTATTTCCCGATCAGAAAAAGTGCCTCATCCATGCTGACAACATCCCTGATAACCCTCATGGAAAATCTGTAAAGCGTGTTCAGAATTTCATCATTGTTTGCGTCGATGAATACAGCACCGGGATCAGTATCTTCATCATCAAGCTCAGCATGCTCAAGAACCACCTCATTCGTGATCTCGACAAGCTCAGGCAAGCTTTCACTTTCAACAAGAAATGAAACTGCTCCATTCCCTCTTGTTTTGAACGGAATGTTGGGGTTGAGCCTTATGAGTCTTGGAAGACCAAGAATGCTGAACCCCTCTTTCTCGATTTTCTCCATGAGCACCTTCGCAAGATATGTTGTGCACATTCCATCCCGTGAATCGGTGTCGTCAATGCCCACCCACACCCTCATCAGACAAACAGAACGTCTGAGGATTAATAAATTAATCTTAAAAACTTAAAAGTTTAATTCAGTGAATTTATGGGGCGATTCTCTCTAAAATATCAGTCTGACTCCGCTTCCTGCTTCTGAATATCCATTTCAGCCTCAAGCTCAGCAAGCCTTCTGTTAAGCTTTCTTATGAGGTTTTCAAGCTCTGCTCTCAGTATCTTCAAATCCTCGAGCTTCTCATTCACCTCTCCAAGCTTTTCATGGGCAAGCTTAAGTGTGAGTTTTATCTGCTCCGGCTCTCCCTTGACCTCGTACATCTCGAGAATCTGTCTTATTTCATCCAAAGTAAAACCAAGTCTCTTTCCTCTCAGAATTATTTTCAGCCTTGCTCTGTCCTTCTTTGTGAAAATTCTGTGATTTCCAGGGGTTCTCTGAGGGCTGAGAAGTCCGATTTCCTCATAATATCTTATTGTTCTCGTGCTTATGTCAAGCTGTTCTGCAAGCTCAGATATTGTGAAATATTCTCCACTGTTCCTTTTTCTACCGTTTCCATTTGACATACGATAACATACAAATTCAATTAATTTTAAAAATTTTACTGTTTTCTTCCTGATAAAAAATGAAGAAAAGGACTCTTTTTATCCCTTCAATTCCAGATCCGGATGCTGGATTCACCCATCAAAAACGTTATAAACTGCATTGGAATTCCAGAATTGAGCTCCGGTGGTGTAGCCCGGCCAATCATACGGGACTCTCGATCCCGTGACCCGGGTTCAAATCCCGGCCGGAGCATTTTTATATTTCTTGCCACAACGGTTTTTTTAGTTTCTTCATTAAAATCCGGTCAGCTATCAGACTTTCCAGGCCTTTTGGCTGTTTTCCTATTATACGGGCCTGAAGCAACCCTCTTGATGCTGATGTTCGTGCAACAGCTTTACACAATCCTGCCTCAAGCAAGGGGTAATGGATTTTCATACTGATGGGTTCAGGGAAATTATGCTCTTCGCATCAGAAAAGATCCTTTCGGCCTCCCCCCTTTTCAGACCAATCCCAACAAGCCCGTCAATGCCACATGCAGCAACATCCCTGCAAAAAACATAGCCGGACATCACAAGCCTGTCTATCAGGGTTTTCTCAGCATCCAGAAGTGTGACGGGATACAAAGCTTTTGATGTCAGCATGTATTCTATTCCCTCTCCTTCAGGATAGTTCCAGCCTGTCAGTCTCATTCCCTGACATTTTGCATATCTCTTTGCCTCCTCTGAGAACTTGGTGTTTGTTATCAGCCAGACACCATCAAAGATGGTCGTGTCAAGAAACCGGGCGTAGGTGTACACAGCCTCCTTCAGTCCTGTGTATACAGGAATGCCGTGGAACTTGCATTCAACAAGATATCTCTTTCTTCCCTTTTCAGCAACAGCATCGATCTCATGCTCAACACATCTTCCCTGCACGATTCTGTTTGTCTCAACCATGAATCCATGTTCCTCAAGAAGTCTGGCAACGAACCTCTCAAACTCGAATCCATCCGGCCCAAGTCTGTAAAGAGATCCCTTGAGATCATACCTTTTACCTCCCGCCCCTCTTGCCTTTCCGAGCATGTCAAGAACAATCTGAAGTATCTCATCCGTGGTTATTCCATCATAGACCATTTTCTCCAGTCTCTTTATTATCCGGGATGCTGTTCCTGAGTCGAGGCCCGCTCTGAGTATGGTTTTCCTGACCTTTTTAGGGTCAAACTCCTCCACTCTCCCGTCTCTTTTCACAACATGGATCTTCCTGAAGTCCATCCCAACCACCGGAACCGAATCTCCTGAAAAAACTTTGCTGGAAATTTTATAAAGTGCTCGTTAATCTCCACCCCAGAGAGGCCTATGACCCTGTTAATCAATCACACACCGAAATGATTAAATATGCTGATTTTTTCAATGATTTTCAATGATTGAAACCCTCCTGAGCCTCACAGTTAATGGTGTTCTCATTGGTGGGCTGTATGCTCTTGCCGCTCTCGGTCTGACGATTGTCCTGGGGGTGATGAGGGTTATAAATGTTTCTCATGGTGCATTTTATATGCTGGGAGCATATTTCACATTTCTGTTCTCAATAATGCTTGGATTCAACTACCTCACCTCTTTCATCCTCTCCGCAGCACTGGTTTTTGCAATAGGTGTTGTGTATGAGAGACTGCTCATAAAACCCATAAGGAAAGAAGAGCTTAATGTGCTGATACTGACATTTGCTGCCGCGTTTGTAATTGAGGAGATCGTAAAGTTCGCATTCGGGCCCAGATACAGAAACATCCCGCCCTATCTCAGCGGCACTGTTAACATTCCCGGAGGATCTGTTGATGTCCAGAGGGTTCTCTCCTTTGCAATAGCAATTGCGATTGTTGCACTGCTATTTGCTGTTCTGAGATTCACGAAAATCGGGAAAGCAATGAGGATGGTTGCCGAGGATGAGGAGGTTGCAGGAATTCTGGGAATAAATGTTGAGAAGGTTCAGATGTTTTCGTTTGGATTCGGAGCCATGCTTGCAGCATCTGCAGCAGCCCTGCTGAGTCCGATATACCTCCTCTATCCATCGATGGGCTGGGATCCACTGCTGAAGGCATTTGCAATAGTTATTTTTGGCGGAATGGGCAGCATACCCGGAACCGTGCTTACAGGGATAATTTTCGGAGTTGCTGAAGTGCTTACAGGCTACTACATCTCTCCAACGTGGAAAACGGTTGTGCCTTTCATACTGCTCATCCTGATAATTTCGGTGAAGCCAACAGGATTGTTCGGAGAGGAGGAGTGATAGATGATGGCAGGAAAGCTTTCAAGCATCACTTTTCTGAACAGAAAGCTTTTGGCAGTGCTGGTTTACCTGATAGCAGCGTCCATAATTCCACTTGCGGTTCCGAGCATATACATACTCCATGTTCTCATTCTCGCCCACATCTTTGTGATATATGCTGCGAGCTGGGACATTCTGACAGGATACACCGGGCAGCTAAATTTGGGGCATGCGATGTTTTTCGGGCTCAGTGCGTACACTGTGGCAATAACAAACACCATGCTGAATTTCCCACTGATTCTGTCTGTTGTGGTGGGTGTTTTCTCAGCATTCCTTCTCAGCCTCATTGTCGGCATACCCTGTCTCAGGCTTCGAGGACCGTATCTTGCAATAACAACCTTTTCATTCTCCTGGATTCTCTTTCTTCTTGCAAGCAGTGCCATGATATGGCTGAGTGGCGGTGAAGAGGGTGTCAGGGGAGTCAGAACCTTCGTTGTTGGCTCCGTTCCCAACTACTACCTCTCTCTGGTGCTGATGATTGTCTCTGTTCTCATTCTGTACAGAATTGCAAACTCCGAAACGGGACTCATTTTGAAGGCAATAAAGGAGGATGAGGATGCTGCAATGGCATGCGGAATCAACACAACAAAGTACAAGCTTCTTGCATTCATACTAAGCGGCGTATTCGGCGGGATTGCGGGCGCTTTTTATGCTCAGTACATGAGAATTGTCACGGTTGATGTTGTGACCCTCGAGCTCTCAGCATCTGCAATAACATTCTCGCTGATTGGAGGAATCGGAACTGTAATCGGACCTGCCATTGGTGCATACATTCTGACAATACTCTTTGAGGGATTTTCATGGCTCGCAGACTACAGAATTCTGATATACAACCTGATAATAGTTGCCTTTGTCCTGTTTCTGCCTGGAGGTCTCATGAGCCTGAGAGAAAAAATAAAGGCTGAAAGGGGAACTGGAGGTGAAGAAGGTGAGTGATGTACCATTTCTTCAGGTTGATAATCTGAGCAAGCACTTCAGGGGGTTAAAGGCTGTTGATGAGGTTACATTTCAGGTTGATAGGGGGGAGTTTCTGGGGATAATAGGCCCGAATGGTGCCGGAAAGACAACCCTCTTCAACCTCATAACGGGCTTTCTGAAACCGACATCAGGAAGGATTCACTTCAGGGGAAAAGATATAACAGGAATGAAGCCCCATGACAGGGTGAAGATAGGGATTGCAAGAACCTTTCAGGTTACAAAACCGTTCAAGAAGTTCACAGCAATAGAGAACGTTGTCATTTCAGCCCTAATTGCAAGAAAGCATGGTAAAATAAGGGAGCATGAGAGAGATTTTGCGATGGAAGTTCTCGAGAAGGTTAATCTTGCTCACAGAAAAGATACTCTTGCAGAGAATCTTCCTCATGGAGAGGTTAAGAAGCTTGAGATTGCAAGAGCTTTAGCAACAAAGCCTGAACTCCTTCTTCTTGATGAACCATTTTCAGGACTGACAGGAGAAGAGGTGGAATCCCTACAGGAAGTTATAAAGAGCATTCACGAGGATGGAATAACAGTCATACTGATTGAACATGTTCTGAAGGCATGTATGGCTCTATCTGAGAGGATAATTGTACTCAATTACGGCAAGATAATTGCTGATGGCACACCACAGCAGGTGTGTATGGACAGACAGGTGATTGAGGCATATCTTGGGAAAAGGGGGTTGGAGTTTGCTTCAGGTTAAAAGTGTCACGGTTCATTATGGAAAGGCACTGGCAGTTGACAGTGTGAGCCTCGAGGTGGATGAAGGGGAGTTTGTTGCCGTCATAGGCCCAAACGGGGCTGGAAAGACAACTCTCTTCAAAACGATTTCCTCGGTTATAAGACCAACATCGGGGGAGATACTATTTGAAGGGGTAAGAATAAGCGATTTACCACCACATGAGGTTGCTAGACTTGGTATAGCCCACTGCCCTGAGAGAAGAAGGCTCGGGTACAGAATGAGTGTCATGGAGAACCTTGAACTGGGCGCATATCTGAGAAAGGACAGAGCTGGGATAGAAGAGGATCTGAAATTCGTCTTTGAGATGTTTCCAGTTTTGAAGGAAAGGAAAAATCAGAAGGCAGGAACATTGAGTGGAGGAGAGCAGCAGATGCTTGCCATAGCCAGAGCACTGATGGCTGACCCAAAGCTTCTGATGATGGATGAGCCATCTGTCGGGCTCGCTCCGTTAATGAAGGAGAGGATATTTGAGGCTATAGAGGAGATCAAAAAGGAGAGAAGTGTGACGATTCTAATATCAGAGCAGGATGCAAGTCTGGTTTTGCCAATGTCTGACAGAGCTTACGTTATGGAGACTGGAAGGATGAAAATAGAGGGCAGGGGAAGAGAGCTCATGGAGAATGATTACGTAAAGGTAACATATCTTGGACTCTGAATCGGGCACAGGCTTTCCCGGAATTCTGAAAAGGTGTATGGAGACACAAAACATATAAATGAGGGGTATTCAATAATTAATCATAAAATATTTTTGGAGGTGAAATGGTGCCAATTCTTGAGAGAGGTCTGACAAGAAGGAGCTTTATGAAGGGAGTTGCAGTTGGCGCAGCATCTCTTATGGCGGGCAGCTCAATTCTCGGTTGTGCGCAGAAGGAAGAGGAGAAAAAACCCATCAAACTTGGAGCTCTTGTACCGCTTTCAGGACCCTCATCAGAGGGTGGAAACAGAATGAAAAATGCCTTCGAGCTTGCAAAGGAGGACATAAACAAAGCTGGAGGAATACTTGGAAGACCGGTGGAGATAGTCTATTATGACACTGCCGGAAATGCAGAAAAGGGAGTTACTGGTGTTAAGAAGCTTGTGGAGGAGGACAAGGTGTTTGCTCTCGTTGGAGTTTACACCAGTGGTGTTGGGCTGGCAATAGCAGATGTAGTTGCGGATTACGGTATTCCGCTCATGGTTACAGTTGCAGCCTCTCCGAAAATTCCACAGCTTGTCAGGGATGATCCCGAGAGGTACAGGTACATGTTCAGAACCGGAGCAGATGTCACTCACTTCACACTGAATACGGCACCGTTTGTCACGGACATAGTTGGAGCTAAAACTTACTACTATGTCGGGCAGGAAGCGATATGGTCCAAGGCATTAGACAAGGTCTTTGAGAATTTTCTGAAGGACAAGGGTGTTGAAAAGGTTGGGAGCTCATTTGTTCCAAGAGGAACACAGGAATTCAGCTCAATCATAGCAGATATCAAGAGCAAAGATCCCGATGTTGTCGTTTCAAGCACGGTTTCAGCAGAAGGAGTTCCATTTGCCAAGCAGTACTATGATGCCAAAATCCCTGTTCCGTTCATAGCAACTGCAGGAGTTCTGACATTTGAGGATGTTGTCAAGGAGATGGGGGAGAAAGGAAACTACGTCTGCTTCATGAGCTGGTGCTGGGACGTTCCGTTTACAGGAAAAACTCAGGACTTCTACAGGAGATACAAGGAAGCTTACGGCTATGCTCCAACAGGGTATGAAGATGTGAGGAGCTATGATGGGCTCACAGTATTCGCTCAGGCAGTTAACAAGGCAGGCGATCTGGATTACGATAAGATAAGAAACACTCTTGAAAACAACAAGTTTGAAGGGGTCGCTGGATACTACGAATTCGATGATGGACATCAGGCAAAGTGGGGTGAGGGATTGCTTACGGGTGTCATAGGCGAATGGTACGGTGGGGAGGCAACAATACTCTGGCCTGACAATGTGAAAACGGGAGATCTGAAAAAGGCACCGTGGTGGAGGGTTTGATGGAGGTGACTGATTGTCTGACAAGCCATGGGTAAAGTTTTATCCTGAACACATTTCATTTTCCCTTGAATACCCTGAGAGGCCCGTTTTTGAGAATCTTAGGATATCCGCAGAGAAATTTCCTGAAAGGGCCGGGGTAATTTACAACGAGGTAACCTACATATATTCCGAGCTCTGGAACCTCTCGCTTAAAATGGCAAATGCTCTTGCTGACATGGGGTTGAAGAAGGGAGACAGGGTTGCGATTTACCTTCCGAACATTCCTCAGTTCGTCATAGCGTATTACGGCATTCTTGCAAGCGGTTGCATTGCGGTTGCATGCAACGCGGCATACAGGGAGAAGGAGATGGGCTACATGCTCAGAGATTCAGGAGCAAGGGCAGTTGTAACCTTAGATGAGCTCTTGCCAGTTGTGGATGCAGTTAAGGATGAAACAGAGCTGGAGCATGTTATAGTCACATCCAGAAACGAGGCCCTGTCAAAGATGAACCTTGACTCTGACTCCCCAGAGAACAGCATGGCAAAGCTGCTTTCTGAAAGAAAAGCAGAGATTCTGGATATCAGGATAGACCCAAAGGAGGATCTGGCTGTTCTGCAGTACACAGGTGGAACAACCGGAACACCGAAGGGAGCGATGCTGACCCATTACAACCTGATAGTTGATCAAACTCAGGAATCGAGATGGTTTGAGTTCAGGGACGGGGAGGAGACTGCCATAATCTTCCTGCCGGTCTCTCACATTTACGGGATGAACTGGTGCATGAACACGATGATTCTCGTTGCTGGCACAATAGTTCTGATGGAGAGATTCGATCCGGTGATGGTGCTTGAATATGTTAACAGATACAGTCCGACAATATTCTATGGAGTTCCAACTGCATACATAGCGCTTCTGAACCATCCAGATGTTAAAAAGGCTGATTTTTCAAAAATGAGAACCTGCTTCAGTGCAGCTGCTGCTCTGCCACCTGAGGTGAGGAGGAGATGGAAGGAGGTCACAGGAGCGGACATAATCGAGGCTTGGGGTTTGACTGAGGCTGCTCCATGCCTGACCTGCACACCTCTCGGCATGAGTGGAGACAAGCTCATAGGCGTCCCAATGCCTGACACGATTGTGAAGGTCGTGGACATCGATTCCGGAGAGGATTTGCCCCCGGGGAAGGTTGGGGAGCTTGTTGGAAGGGGGCCTCAGGTTATGAAGGGGTACTGGAACAAGCCAGAGGAGACGAGAGAGGTATTGAAGGATGGATGGCTTTACACAGGCGATCTCGGCTATATGGATGAAAACGGGCTGTTTTACTTTGTTGACAGGAAAAAGGATCTGATCAATGTTGCCGGATACAAGGTTTGGCCAGATGAGGTTGAGAATGTTCTGTACGAGCACCCGGCAGTGATGGAGGTTGCTGTTGTATCCTCTCCGGACCCCGAGAAGGGGGAAGTTCCGAAAGCGTTTGTTGTTCTCAGAGATGAGTACAGGGAAAAGATCAGTCAGGAGGAGCTCATAAAATTCTGCAAGGAAAGGCTTGCACCCTTTAAAGCCCCGAGAAAGATCGAGTTTCTGGATGAAATGCCGAAGAGCCCTGTTGGGAAAATCCTGAGAAGAGTTCTGAGGGAGAGAGAATGGGACTGAAACGTTAAAACTCCTTCAGACAAAACCTCTATTTTTTCCAAGCTGTAACGAAAAATATTTACAGTTCCATCATCATAATCTAAGTTGGTGATGTAGATGGGAGTGTATGTAATTCTGTCAAAACTGACAGATGATGGTGCAAAGACACTGAAAAAGAACCCTGAGAGGGTTAAGGAGGTTAATGAGGAGCTTGAAAGAATGGGAGTCAGAGTCATTCAGCAGTACGTTGTTTTCGGGGAATATGATTTTGTCAACATAGTTGAGGCTGAGAGCAACATAGATGTCATGAAGGCCATGGTTGAACTGGCAAGCAGAGGGACGATAAGAACAATCACGCTTCCGGCAGTTGAGGCTGATGAGTTTTTGAATTCTCTGAAATCCTGATGATTCACTCTATTTTTTGTTTTTAGCTACCAAAAATTTAATAATCCATTCAGCAAATCCAGTCTACTTCACGAAAAAAATTTAAATCGTGTAGAGCTGGAGAAGTGAAGAGGGCTCGTAGCTCAGCCAGGTAGAGCGACGGGCTTTTAACCCGTCGGTCGCGGGTTCAAATCCCGTCGAGCCCGTACTATCCCTTTAAGGAGGATGGATATGAAAATAAAGCTGCAGGATCACATTCTGGTTCCGAAGCATGAGGTTCTGTCAGAGGAAGAGGCAAAGGAGCTTTTGGAGGCGCTTGGAGTGAGCAGAGAGGATCTTCCAAAGATAAAGGCAGATGATCCGATAGCAAAGGAGATCGGAGCCAAAAAAGGTGACATTGTAAGGATCATAAGAGATGATGAGTTTACGGGTAAGAATGTTGCATACAGGCTTGTGGTATGAGTTTTGGGTTTGTTATGTCAGGAGAGGATGGAAATTTTGGGTTTAGAGGGTGGTATGAATGATAGATAGCAGAATTCTTGCCAGATTCTATTTTACTCACGAGAGGCTTGTGAAACATCAGATCGATTCATACAACAGATTCATTGATGAGGGGTTGCAGAGGGTGATAAACGAACAGGAAGTCATAGAGCTCGACATCGAGAACACATACGTGAAGCTGGGCAAGATAGAGGTTGGAAGACCTGTGATGAGGGAGGCGGATGGAACAGATACAGTCTTGTATCCTTCAATCGCAAGGCTCAGAAATCTCACCTACGCAGCTCCCCTTTATCTGCAGTGTCAGGTAGTTGATGAGGGAAAGGAGCTTGAGGAAGAGTGGGTAAGAATTGGGATGCTTCCCGTAATGGTGAAATCAAAGATATGTAACCTCAACAACGTCGATCCGGTTACTGTTGGCGAGGACCCCCTGGATCCGGGTGGATATTTCATAATAAATGGTACAGAAAGGGCACTGATGACTCTTGAGGATTTAGCTCCAAACAAGATTCTGCTTGAAAGGGAGGAGAGATATGGAGAATCAATCGAGATGGCAAAGTGCTTCAGCCAGAGAAGCGGTTATCGAGCATTGATTGTTGTTGAGAGAAACAAGAACAACATTCTTGAGGTTACGTTTCCCCAGATACCAAAACCAATACAGTTTGTTGTTATGATGAGGGCTCTTGGAGTGGAAAGCGATCAGGAGATAGTTGAGATGGTGAGCAACGATCCTGAGATAATGAAGTTCATGCTTGAGAATGTCGAAGTTGCTGAGGTTGAAAGTCATGATGAGGCAATAGACTTCATAGGCAAGAGAGTTGCTCCGGGACAGAGCAGGGAATACAGATTGCAGAGAGCAGAGCAGGTTATTGATCAGTACTTCCTGCCTCATATAGGCATTGAGAAGGAGGCAAGAAAAGCAAAGGCATTTTTCCTTGCAAGGATGGCTGAAGCAGTTCTTGAGTTCTATCTGGGCTACAGAGGTGAGGATGATAAAGACCATTACGCAAACAAGAGGCTGAAGCTTGCTGGAGATCTCATGGAAGAGATATTCAGGGTTGCTTTTCTCAGGCTTATAAAGGATGTCAAATATCAGCTTGAGAGGGCAAAGGTTAGGGGGAGATCGATGAAAATGTCAACTGCTGTGAGGGCTGATGTGCTCACAGACAGGATCATGCATCCCATGGCAACAGGAAACTGGGTTGGTGGAAGAACTGGAGTTTCACAGCTCATAGACAGGCACAACTACATCAGCATTCTTTCACAGCTCAGGAGAGTAATTTCGCCATTATCGAGATCACAGCCCCATTTTGAGGCAAGAGACCTCCATCCCACACAGTTTGGTAGAATATGTCCAAGCGAAACTCCAGAAGGTCCAAACTGCGGACTTGTGAAGAATTTTGCTGAATACGCTGAGGTCAGTGTTGGAACGGATGAGGATGAGGTGCGGAGAATTCTCCTTGGGCTCGGAATTGAACCAATCAAGGGGTGATTGAATGAGAAAATGCAGGGTTTATGTTAATGGTGCCCTTGTGGGTTTTGTTGATGATGGGGGGAAACTTGCAGAAACCATAAGGGGGATGAGAAGGAAGGGAAAGATAAGCAATCAGGTTAACGTTGTTTTTTATGCAGATTCAAATGAGGTGAGAATTAACACAGATGCTGGAAGGGCAAGAAGACCGTTGATTGTTGTGAAAAACGGCAAGCCCCTTGTTACAGAATCAGACATAGAGAAGCTGAAAAAAGGTGAGATTGAGTTTGATGATCTTGTCAGACAGGGTAAGATAGAGTACTTGGATGCTGAAGAGGAAGAAAATGCCTACGTTGCCATAAGTGAGGGTGAGCTTACTGAGGAGCACACACACCTTGAGCTTGATCCCGCGTTAATTGTTGGAATATGCACAGGGAGCCTGCCATATCCGGAACACAACGCAAGTCCCAGAAATACAATGGGAGCTGCAATGATAAAGCAGAGCCTTGGATTGCCGTACTCAAACCTGAAATTCAGGGCTGATACGAGAGGTCATTTACTCCACTATCCCCAGAAGCCAATTGTTGTCACAGACACCCAGATGGAAATCAAGTACGATGAAAGGCCAGCCGGCCAGAATTTTGTTGTTGCCGTTATAAGCTATGAGGGTTACAACATTGAGGATGCACTGATTTTCAACAAGGCAAGCATTGAAAGGGGGCTTGGAAGGTCACACTTCTTCAGAACCTATGAGAGTGAGGAGATGAAGTATCCAGGAGGACAGGAAGACAAATTTGAGATTCCTCCATCTGATGTCAATGGTTATAGAGGGGCCGAGGCATACATTCACCTTGATGAGGATGGTCTCGTTTTTCCTGAAACTGAAGTCGGGCCGGATGATGTTCTCATAGGCAAGACCTCACCTCCAAGATTTCTTGAAGAGCCAACAGAGCTTGGCATATCTCCCCAGAAGAGAAGGGAGACGTCAATAACAATGAGAAGCAATGAGAAGGGCATAGTTGATGCGGTGTTCCTAACCTTATCTGAGAACGGACAGAAGCTTGCAAAGGTAAGGGTCAGGGATCAGCGCATACCAGAGCTTGGAGACAAATTTGCGTCAAGGCACGGGCAGAAGGGGGTTATCGGGCTTATAGTTCCCGAAGAGAATATGCCCTTCAGCGAGTCCGGAATTGTGCCTGACATGATAATAAATCCCCATGCAATTCCATCGAGAATGACTGTGGGACATGTGCTTGAAATGATAGGCGGGAAGGTTGGAAGTCTGGAGGCAAGAAGGATTGATGGAACACCATTTCATGGAGAGAAGGAAGACGATCTTAGAGAAACTCTCATAAAGTACGGGTTTTCTCACACTGGGAAGGAGGTCATGTACGATGGCATAACGGGTAAGAAGATCGTTGCAGACATATTCGTTGGGGTCATCTACTATCAGAAGCTGTACCACATGGTTTCAAGCAAGATCCATGCAAGAAGCAGAGGACCTGTGCAGATTCTTACAAGACAGCCCACAGAGGGAAGGGCAAGAAAAGGCGGGTTGAGGTTTGGAGAGATGGAGAGGGATGTTCTCATCGGCCATGGTGCTGCACTGCTTCTGAAGGACAGATTGCTTGATGAGTCAGACAAGGTTGAGGTGTGGGTCTGCAATAAATGCGGGCATGTTGCAAATTACGATTTCAGGAGAAGAATACCATACTGCACAATATGTGATGATGACAGTGACATTCACAAGATAGAGATGAGCTATGCCTTCAAACTTCTTTTGGACGAGATGAAGTCAATGTTTGTCGTTCCAAGACTTGTTCTTGGGGATAAGGCATGAGGTGAGTTTATGATTCCAAAAAGAATCGCTGGCATAAGATTCGAGGTTTTGAGCCCTCGGGAAATTAGAAAAATGAGTGTGGTCAAAATCATCACTCCAGAAACCTATGATGACGATGGTTTTCCAATCGAATTCGGACTGATGGATCCGAGACTTGGTGTTATTGATCCTGGCCTTAAATGCAGGACATGCGGTGGAAAGGCAGGTGAATGTCCAGGACACTTCGGGCATATAGAGCTTGCAGCTCCTGTCATTCATGTCGGATATGCGAAGCTCATAGCAAGATTGCTGAATGCAACGTGCAGTAACAGTGAGTGTGGAAGAATTCTGATGAAGAATGAAAAGAGGGACAAATTTATCCAGAGAATTGAGGAAAGAAAGAAGCTCGGTCAGGATTATGAGGACATAGTTAAAGAGGTTTTCAGGGTAACAAAAGGGGTCAAGAAATGCCCTCACTGCGGTGCTGACCAGATGGAGGTTAAATTTGAGAAGCCCACATTCTACTACGAAAACGAGCACAGATTAACACCTAAGGATGTGAGAGAAAGACTTGAGAAGATAGCAGACGAAGACTTACCTGCCTTTGGAATGGATCCCCATGCTGTCAGACCTGAATGGATGGTTCTAACAGTTCTGCCGGTACCTCCGGTTACTGTAAGACCCTCGATCATTCTTGAGACAGGGCAGAGAAGTGAGGATGATCTCACGCACAAGCTGGTTGATATAATAAGGATAAATCAGAGGTTCATGGAGAATAAGGAGGCTGGAGCTCCCCAGCTCATCCTTGAAGATCTCTGGGAACTGTTGCAGTATCATGTGACTACCTATCTTGACAATGAGGTTTCTGGAATTCCACCGGCAAGACACAGAAGTGGAAGGCCTTTAAAAACCTTGGCTCAGAGATTGAAGGGTAAGGAAGGAAGATTCAGAGGGAGCCTTTCAGGTAAGAGAGTTAATTTCTCAGCAAGGACAGTCATAAGTCCGGATCCAAATCTCAGCATAAATGAGGTTGGAGTTCCACAGGAGATTGCTGAGGAGCTCACTGTTCCGATATTTGTAACGGAGAAAAACATTGAGGAGGCAAGAGAGTTCATTCTGAGAGATGATCACCCAAGGGCAAATTATGTCATAAGGGAGGATGGTAGAAGAATCAGGGTTATTGAGACAAACAGAGAGGAGCTTGCGGAAAAGCTTGAACCTGGATGGATTGTTGAAAGACAGCTGATGGATGGAGACATAGTCCTTTTCAACAGACAGCCGTCACTGCACAGAATGAGCATAATGGCTCACTATGTCAGGGTTCTGCCATACAAGACCTTCAGATTGAACCCAGCAGTATGTCCCCCATACAACGCTGATTTTGATGGAGATGAGATGAACCTTCACGTTCCTCAAAGCCTTGAAGCTCAGGCTGAGGCCAAGATTCTCATGGCTGTGCAGGAGCACATTCTCTCGCCGAGATTTGGAGGCCCGATTATAGGAGGAATCCACGATCACATCTCAGGCCTTTATCTGCTCACAAGGGGTGAGAAGCTCTTCAGCAAGGCTGAGGTGATGGAGATCATAAGACCTCTTGATGTGGTGAAGCTTCCAGAGCCAAAGCATGATGGGAAGTGGAGCGGGAAGCAGATATTCAGCATGATTCTGCCGGATATAACCATAGAATTCAAGGCCGAGATATGTCAGGGATGCAAGGAGTGCAAGGGAGTTGACTGTGAAAATGATGCCTATGTTTTCATAAAGAATGGAGAACTTGTCACGGGAACGATAGACGAGAAGGCTGTCGGTGCTTTCAAGGGTATAATAATTGACGAGATAATAAGAAAATACGGAAATGAGGAAACAAGGAAGTTTATTGATAACATGACCAAGCTTGCAATCAAGGCCATAATGTACACAGGCTTTACGGTTGGCATTGATGATGTTGACATACCCAAGGAGGCAAGGGAGCAGATTGAGCAGGTGATACTGGAGGCTGAGGAAAGAGCCTGGAAGCTGATTGAGGCTTACAAGCAGGGAAATCTTGAGCCAATGCCGGGAAGGAGCATAGAGGAAACACTTGAGATGAAGATAATGCAGGAGCTTGGAAGGGCAAGAGACATGGCCGGAAAGATAGCAGGGAAGTATCTCGGAATGGACAATGCAGCGGTTATAATGGCGGTAAGCGGTGCGAGAGGTTCGATGCTCAACCTAACCCAGATGGCTGCATGCATAGGCCAGCAGTCTGTGAGAGGTGAGAGGATAAGGAGAGGTTACACATACACAAACAGAACTCTCTCTCACTTCAAGCCAGGCGATCTCGGGCCTGAGGCAAGGGGTTTTGTGAAGAGCAGCTACAAGGATGGCCTCAACCCGATAGAGTTTTTCTTCCATGCAGTCGGTGGAAGGGAGGGTCTTGTTGACACAGCCGTCAGAACGTCCCAGTCTGGATACCTGCAGAGAAGACTCATAAATGCCCTTCAGGATCTGAAGGTTGATTACGATGGAACAGTAAAGGAGCAGACAAGTGGATTGCTGATTCAATTCAGATACGGACAGGATGGTGTTGATCCGATGAAGAGCTACAGAGGAAAGCCAGTTGACGTGGTCAGGATAATCAAGGAGGTTGTGGGGAGTGATTGAGATGAGAGAGAAGTACATGGAAATCATGCATGATTATCCGTTTCCTGAATATCTGAAAAAGAGCATTGCAGATGAGCTTGAAAGGATTCAGGCAGATGAGGAGACAGCAAGAAAGGTTATAGAGAGGTGTCATGAAGCCTATTTAAGAAACCTTGTTGAACCTGGGGAGGCTGCAGGAATAGTTGCCGCCCAGTCCATTGGCGAGCCCGGAACCCAGATGACCATGAGAACGTTCCACTACGCTGGGGTTGCTGAAATAAACGTAACTCTTGGCTTGCCGAGACTCATAGAGATTCTGGATGTGAGAAAGAACCCATCAACTCCCATGATGACCATCAAGCTCTTACCTGAATATGCAAAGGACAGGGAAAAGGCGAGGGAAATTGCAAACAGGCTTGAGGCGACATATATCACAGATATTGCCGAGATTGTAACGGATCTCAGGTACATGAGGGTTATCGTAAGACCTGATGAAAAAGCTCTGGAGAGAAAGAGTCTTGACAGGGAGAAGCTGAAAAAGAAGATAGAGAAAAGCCTGAAGATTGAGGTTGAGGAACAGAATGGAGAGTTTGTGATACAGATAGAAGAGCCCTCATACAAGAAGCTGATGGATACATTTGACAGGCTCAGAAGGCTTGTGGTCTCGGGAATAAAGGAAATAAGGAGGGTCATTATCAGAAGGGAGGGAGATGAGTACGTACTTTACACAGAAGGCTCAAACTTCAAGAGGGTTATGAAAGAGAAGGGAGTTGACTTCACAAGAACGGTCACAAATAATATATATGAGATATATGAGGTGCTTGGAATTGAAGCAGCAAGAAATGCTGTGATAAATGAGGCAATTTCAACCTTAGAGGAGCAGGGTCTTGAGGTGGACAGGAGGCATATAATGCTTGTGGCAGATGTTATGACTGCAGATGGTGAATTAAAGCAGATTGGAAGGCACGGAATTGCTGGAGAAAAGCAGAGCATACTTGCAAGAGCCGCATTTGAGATGACCGTAAACAATTTGCTCGATGCGGCGGTTAAGGGAGAGTTTGACAGGTTGAATGGAATAACCGAGAACATAATTGTCGGTCAGCCCATAAAGCTTGGGACGGGAGATGTTGAGTTGAGAGTAAAGCTGTTCACGGGGGGAGATAAATGAAGGTGGATCTGAACAAGGCTCTTAGAAGAGCTATGAGAACTGGAGAAGTTTATATTGGCAGTAAGAGGACAATTAAAGCCCTGAAAGATGGAAAGGCGAAAATGGTTATAGTGGCAAAGAACTGTCCGGAAGAGGTTCTGGAGATCATAAAGAGATATGATGTGAAGACGGTAACATTCAGTGGAACAAACATGGAGCTCGGGGCAATATGCGGAAAGCCATTCAGTGTTGCAGCACTTGCAATAGTGAATGAGGGTGAATCAGAAATTCTTAACGCTGAATGAAGGCTGAAATTTTATTTCAAATATTTTTGAGGGGATAGCATGGGAGTTAAGCTTTCCACTGAGAGTATTAGATACATCGCTCTTTTTGAAAGCCTAACAGGAGCAAATGTCAAGGACTGTCTGATCTATGATGATAAGGTGGTTTTTCTCGTCAGGAAGGGTGACATGGGTGTTGCCATTGGAAAGGGTGGCATCAATGTTGAAAAGGCAAGAGAGATAATCGGTAAAAGGGTGGAGATTCTTGAGCACAGTGATGAACCTGTCGAGTTCATTCAGAATCTTTTCAGGCCAATCAAGGTTAAGGTGAACATTGTTGATAGAGATGATAAGAGAGTGGCCTATGTTCAGGCTCCTGCCCAGTACAAAGGGCTTGTTATCGGGAAGGGCGGAAAAAATATAAACAAAGTCAAGGAGCTTGTGAGAAGACATCACGATATCGAGGATGTAATAGTTAAATGAGGTGATAGGGAATGGGTAAAGGTCTATTTGCTGCAAGAAAGCTCATGGAGAACAGAAAGAAGTTCAGGTGGAGTGACAAGAGATTTGTGAGGAGAGTGCTTGATCTCAAGGTAAAGGCCGATCCCCTTGAGGGAGCACCGCAGGCAAGGGGGATAGTGCTTGAGAAGCTGGGAATAGAGGCAAGACAGCCCAATTCAGCAATCAGAAAGGCTGTCAGAGTTCAGCTCATAAAGAACGGAAAGCAGGTAACGGCTTTCACGCCAGGAGATGGTGCAATCAATTTCATTGACGAGCACGATGAAGTGATAATAGAGGGCATTGGGGGGAGAATGGGAAGGAGCATGGGAGACATTCCTGGAGTTAGATACAAGGTTGTTAAGGTTAACAATACAAGCCTTAAAGAGCTCTGGAAGGGCAAGAAGGAAAAGAGACTGAGGTGATCCAATGAAATACGGGCTTGCAAAGGAGGACTTGCTTGTATTTGGAAGGTATGATGCAAGTGAGGTTGAGGTTAGTGATCCTGCCCTTAAAAATTACATAAATCTCAATCCGAGGGTTGTTCCCCACACACATGGAAGGCATGCAAACACCCCATTTGGAAAAAGAAATGTGTTCATTGTTGAGAGGCTGATAAACAAGGTGATGAGGAAGGAACATAACACAGGCAAGAAGATGCTTGCCTACAGCATTGTCAAGGAGGCATTTGAGATAATTGAAAAGAAGACAAAGAAAAATCCCATTCAGGTTCTTGTTGATGCCATAATAAACGCGGGACCAAGGGAGGAGGTTGTGAGGCTCAAGTACGGAGGTATTGCAGTTCCAAAATCTGTTGACACGTCAAGCTCAAGAAGGGTTGATATCGCCCTCAGAAACATTGCTGAGGGAGCAAGAAGGGCTTCATTCAAATCAAAAAGGAGCATAGCCTCCTGTTTAGCAGATGAGATTATTGCTGCCGCAAACAACGAGAGCAGGAGTTATGCAGTATCAAAGAAGGAGGAAGTTGAGAGAGTTGCCAAGTCTGCAAGGTGATGAGAGATGACAAGGGCAAAGAAAATGGTTGACAGAATAAAGGAGCTGATGCACCAGCCTGACAGGATAAGAAACATGGGGATTGTAGCTCATATAGATCACGGAAAGACAACCCTTTCAGACAATCTTCTGGCAGGAGCAGGAATGATCAGTGAGGAACTGGCTGGAAGACAGCTTTACCTTGATTTTGATTCTCAGGAGCAGGAGAGAGGCATAACAATCAACTCAGCCAGCGTTTCCATGGTTCATGAGTACAAGGGAGAGGACTATCTGATAAACCTGATTGATACTCCCGGACATGTTGACTTTGGAGGAGAGGTTACAAGGGCGATGAGGGCTGTTGATGGGGTTATAGTTGTTGTTGATGCTGTTGAGGGCATAATGCCACAGACAGAGACGGTTTTAAGACAGGCACTGAAGGAGAATGTCAAGCCCGTTCTCTTCGTCAACAAGGTTGACAGGCTTATAAGGGAACTCGAGGTAACTCCGGAGGAGATGCAGAAGAGGTTTGTAAAGGTCATCTCTGATGTAAACAAATTCATAAAGGCAGTCAATCCTCAAAAGTATGAGGAATGGAAGCTTGATGTGACAAATGGAAGCGTGGCTTTTGGATCCGCCCTGTACAACTGGGCTGTCAGTGTTCCATCGATGCAGGAGACAGGGGTGGGATTCAAGGAGGTGTACGATTACCTCAAGGCCGACAACTCAAAGGAGCTTGCAAAGAAGAGTCCCCTCTTCAAGGTCGTTCTTGACATGGTTATCAGGCATCTCCCATCTCCGATTGAGGCTCAGAAGAGGAGAATCTCCACAATATGGAGGGGGGACTTGGAATCTGATGTTGGAAAGGCGATGCTCAATTGCGATCCAAAGGGCCCTGTTGCCCTCATGATCACAAAAATTGTTACGGATCCTCACGCTGGAGAGATCGCTGTTGGAAGGCTTTTCAGCGGAACCTTGAAGGCTGGCACAGAGCTTCACATTCTTGACAAGAAGGCAAAGAATCGTGCCCAGACTGTGGGGCTTTTCATGGGACCAAGGAGGGTAGAGGTTGATGAGATTCCTGCCGGCAACATAGTTGCAATTGTAGGCCTGAAGGACGCATCTGCAGGCTCAACATGCTCAACCTCTGAGGATATGGAGCCTTTTGAGAGCATAAAGCATTACAGCGAGCCTGTTGTGACGATGGCAATAGAGGCAAAGAACCCGAGAGATCTGCCAAAATTGATTGAGGTATTGAGAAAGCTTGCAAAGGAAGACCCAACCCTGCAGGTTACCTTGAATGAGGAAACTGGAGAGCATCTCATAAGCGGAATGGGAGAGCTCCATCTTGAGGTCAAGGTTGAGAGAATAAGAAGAGACTTTGGCTTGGAGGTAAACACATCCCCTCCCATCGTTGTGTTCAGAGAAACGGTAACTACAGTCTCTCCATCTGTTGAAGGAAAGTCTCCAAACAAGCACAACAGATTTTACATTGTTGTCGAGCCATGCCCTGAGGAGGTAATAAGGAGATTCAAGGAAGGCGAAATTGACATGAGAATGGATAAGAAAGAGAGGAGAAGACTTTTGCAGGAAGCTGGATTGCCGGGAGAGGAGGCTGCTGGAATTCAGGAGTATTTTGAAGGAAACATATTTGTTGATGTCACAAAGGGTATTCAGTATCTCAATGAAACCATGGAACTCATACTGGAGGGATTCAGGGAGGCAATGCAGGCAGGACCTGTTGCGAGAGAGCCTGTTCATGGACTGAAGGTCAAGCTTGTGGACTGTAAGCTTCATGAGGATGCAGTCCACAGAGGGCCTGCTCAGGTTATTCCTGCTGTAAGATCTGCCATATTCGCCGCAATGCTCCAGGCAAGGCCTGCACTTCTTGAGCCAATGCAGAAGGTTTACATCACTGTCCCACAGGAAATGATGGGAGCTGTGACAAGAGAGATTCAGGGAAGAAGAGGTCAGATACTTGAAATTGAGTCAGAAGGTGATGCTGTGACTGTAATTGCCAAGGCTCCAGTCAAGGAGATGTTCGGATTCGCTGGAGCGATAAGAGGAGCAACATCTGGCAAGGCAATATGGAGTGTTGAGTTTGCAGGATTCGAGCAGGTTCCGCAGAATCTGTTTGAGCAGTTTGTTATGGAAGTCAGACAGAGAAAAGGCTTAAAGCTTGAGATACCAAAGCCTGAAGATTTCATCGGGTGAAAGTTTTATAAACCCTCTAATTTTTTAAGTCTGAGAAGGAGGTGGATAGATATGGCAAAGGAGAAGGAGCATATTAACGTCGCAATGATCGGACATGTGGACCACGGAAAGTCCACTCTGATTGGAAGGCTGCTGTACGATGCTGGAGAGATTCCAGAGCACATAATTGAGAAATACAGAAAGGAGGCTCAGGAGAAGGGTAAGGCAACATTTGAGTTTGCATGGGTCATGGACAGGCTGAAAGAAGAAAGAGAGAGAGGTATCACAATTGATGTTGCTCACAGAAAGTTCAACACCCAGAAGTACGAGATCACGATCGTCGACTGTCCCGGCCATAGAGATTTCATCAAGAACATGATTACCGGAGCTTCTCAGGCTGATGCTGCAATTCTTGTTGTTGATGTTGTGGACTGCGTTCAGGCACAGACAAAGGAGCACGTATTCCTTGCAAGGACTCTCGGCATAAACCAGCTCATTGTAGCCATAAACAAGATGGACAGAGTAAACTATGACCAGAAGGAGTTCGAGAAGTGCAGAGATGCAGTTGTCAAGCTCATTCAGCTTGTTGGTTACAAGCCAGATGAGACCCCGGTCATTCCTGTATCAGCTTACAATGGAGACAATGTCCTTAACAGAAGTGAGGCAACATCATGGTACAATGGCCCGACAATATTCGAGGCTCTTGATGCACTCAAGCCACCAGAGAAGCTGACCGACAAGCCTCTCAGAATTCCTATTCAGGATGTTTACTCAATCAGCGGTGTTGGAACAGTACCGGTTGGGAGAGTTGAGAGCGGTGTGCTCAAGGTTGGAGACAAGGTCATTTTCAATCCCGCAGGCGTGTCAGGAGAGGTAAAGAGCATTGAAATGCATCATGAGGCGATTCCACAGGCTGAGCCAGGGGACAACATTGGCTTTAACGTCAGAGGTGTGAGCAAGAACGACATAAGAAGAGGAGACGTTGCAGGTCATCCCGACTCACCACCCACAGTTGTAAGGGACTTCACAGCCCAGATCGTTGTTCTGCAGCATCCAACAGCAATAACAGTCGGATACACTCCAGTTGTACATGCTCACACAGCTCAGGTTGCATGCCAGTTCGTTGAACTGCAGAAGAAGATCGACCCAAGAACAGGACAGGTGAAGGAAGAGAACCCGCAGTTCCTGAAGACTGGAGATGCAGCAATTGTCAAACTGCAGCCAACAAGGCCAATGGTCATTGAAAAAGTGAAAGACATCCCGCCAATGGGCAGGTTTGCAGTTAGAGACATGGGCATGACAGTTGCAGCCGGAATGGTTCTCGAACTCACTCCGAGAGGCTGAATTTTTTAACCCAATTTTTTAGGGTGGATTTCATGGCAATTAAGGGTTACAAGGCAAGAATCAGGCTTTCTGGACTGAATCCTCAGGATCTTGACAGGATATGCAACCAGATAAAGGAGATTGCCATCAAAACCGGAGTTGAGATCAGCGGTCCTATCCCATTGCCAACAAAGAGACTTGTTGTTCCCACGAGGAAGAGCCCTGATGGAGAGGGTAGCGAGACATGGGATCACTGGGAGATGAGGATTCACAAGAGACTAATTGACATAGCAGCAGATGAGAGGGCTTTGAGACAGATAATGAGAATTCAGGTTCCCAAGGATGTTAACATTGAAATAGTTCTTGAAAGCTAATTTTTATGGAATTTAAGATCACATTTCTTGGCACGTCTGGCACTGTACCAACAACTGAAAGGAATCCTTCATCAATTTTCATCTCTTTTGGCGGTGAAAAGATCCTGTTTGACTGCGGTGAGGGAACTCAGAGACAGATGATGAGGGCAAAAACGGGGTTCGGGATAAGCTCAGTTTTCATAACCCACATGCACACAGACCATTTCATAGGTCTCTTCGGACTGATTGAATCAATGTCCCTGAATGGAAGAGAGAGACCACTTCACGTTTACTGCCCGGAACCAGACTTCCTCAGAATGCTTTTCAGAAGTTTCGGGTATGAAAATCTGGATTTCAGAATACACGTACATGGCCTTGAAGATGGAGATTTTGTTAAATTCAGAAATTTCAGGGTTGTGGCATTTGAAACTGAACATATTGTGAAGAGTGTGGGGTATGCTCTGATTGAGGATTCAAGGTACAGATTCTCTCCTGAGAAGGCGAAGAATCTCGGAATTCCTCCAGGACCTCTCTACAAGAGACTCGCAGAGGGGGAGAGTGTTGTATTTAACGGCAAAACAGTCCGGCCCGAGGATGTTACAGATGGTGTTGTCAGAGGGAGAAAGGTTGTTTACACAGGAGATACAAGACCTGTCGGAAAGATTGTTGAGGTTGCTGAAAGTGCCGATGTGCTGATCCACGACTCTTCCTTCACCTCTGAATTAAGTGACTGGGCTGAAGAAACCAAGCACTCAACAGCCCTTGAGGCTGCTGAACTGGCAAAAAAGGCCAGTGTTAAGCTTCTTGTGCTCACCCACATAAGTGCGAGGTATTCAAAGGATGCAGCTCCTCTTGTCGATGAGGCCAAGAAGGTTTTTGAGGATGTTATTGTTGCAGAAGATTTTCTGGAATTGAGCTTAGACAGGAATAGTTTCGGAAAGAAGTAGTTCAATCTGAGTCAACACTCCTGTCAGTGCGAGAATAACATAAATCATGATTATATATCCTGAAATTTTTCTGATTCTTTCTCCAAACTCAGCAATTGTCTTTCTTTTTTCAGAGAATCTCAAGATTACTCCAACAGCAGTTGCAATTCCGAATCCGAAAAAGAGCATAGAAATTGTTCCGGAAATACTGGATGAATTCATGATGTTATAAGAGAGAAGGGCACCGACAACAGGACCTATGCATGGAATCCACACAATTCCCAAGAGAAATCCAAATAAAAAGCCATCAGCAGGTATCTTTATTCTGCCCACAATTCTTGAAGTGAACGAGGAATACCGGATGAAAAGTCTGTCAGAAATCAATACTGCACTGAAAGCTGTCAGACCTGCATAGGCCAGAAAATTCAGATTTTCTTCATTTGGAAGCAATTCTGTCAGTGTACCGAGAATCGTAAACATTGTGACCATTCCAAGAACTATCAAAACTCCCCTCTTCCAATTTCCCATTGATCCTGCAAATATGACAGGAATAAGGGGGAGAACACACGGTGAGATAACAGCTATTATTCCAGCCAGATATGAAAGCAGAATCTCAATTATCATTTCTCAATCCTGAGCTGGGATTTAATGAAGCTGTCAAGCTCATCAGGAATCAGAAGGTCATCCTTCACAATTTTGAGCTCACCAACCTCCCTCTCCACGTAACTTGATGCTCTCACCACCTTAATGAGCCTTCTAACATCCTCTTTATTGAAAATTCTGTCAAGCTCGAGAATGTTGTTGAAAACAAGGCTTATTGAAGTTTCAGTGTGGACGTCATGGGCATTCTTGACGAGAGTGAATATCCCTGAACCGTTGTCAGATGTCATCCTCACCACAATGTTTCTGAGAAAGTGTATGACCTTCTGAGGACTGTGATAGAGAAGCAAACCAGAAATGGAGTCAAAAGATATGAAATAATCTTTTTTAAGGCTGTCAAGAGCTTTCCCTATTGCAATACTCACCTCGTTCAGATTGAGGGGGTTGTTCACAATTATATCTCTGGGCATGATATTTATTTTCTGATCCCAAGTATGGGTGTCCACAACCCACAGTTCTCCCTCAAAGTCTCTGATTTTTTCTCGGACATTTGGTGCACTTTCAGTAGTTGAGATCCAGAGAACCTTGTCGAAGCATTTCAGATACTTTAGAATAAGCCTCGTTTTCCCTGTTCCGGGTGAACCTATCAGCAAGAGTGAACCCATTCTATCACCAATTCAGATACTCATTTAAAAAATTTTTTCCATTTTAATTTCTCTTCTCGACATATTTTTTGGCAAATTCTTCAAGTCTCGAAAGCATTTCAATTATATTCTCTGTGCTTGTGGCGTAGCTCAACCTAACCCAATGATTGTAGCTTTTTCCAAAACCAGAACCAGGAGTAACTGCAACGTGGTATTCCTCAAGAAATCTCCTTGAAAACTCATTACCATCCATTCCTGTGTTCATGAAAATGTAGAACGCACCATCTGGAGGCGCAAAATCAAATCCAAGCTCTTTAAGACCCTTTGCAAGAATATCCCTTCTCCTCCTGAATTCATTGACCATCTCCTCAACAAAGCTCTGATCCCCTCTCAGTGCAGAGATGCCCGCATACTGAACAAACGTGGTTGGAGAGCTTATCGAATGAGACTGGATCTTTCTCATCTTTGCAATCACCGATTCTTCAGCAATCGCATATCCGAGCCTCCATCCGGTCATTGCATAGGTTTTTGAGAATGCATTTATCGTTATGGTTCTCTCAAACATTCCATCAAATGATGCAATGCTGTAATGCTCCCCTTCAAAGATTATTCTCTCATACACCTCATCTGACATGATGTGAAGATCATGATCTGCAGCAAGATCGCACACCTTTTTTATAAATTCCTTCGTGTAAACCACTCCTATGGGGTTGTTCGGGGAGTTTACAACAATCATCCTGGTTTTTGGAGTGATGTGCTCCTCAATCTCCGCATCCCTGAAGTCATCAGAATGTCTGACAAAAACAGGCCTCCCACCTGCCAGGAGGACGGCTGCTTCGTAGCTGACCCATGCAGGCTCAAGAAGAATCACCTCATCTCCCTCACTGATAAGTGCCTGCATTGCTTCATATATCGCATACTTGGCTCCTGCAGTCACAATTACGTTTTCAGGAGTGGCAGAGATGCCGTTTTCAGCTCTTGCTTTATCTGCTATTGCCTCTCTCAGCTCTGGAATTCCCTGAGCCGGAGCATAGAATGTCTTCCCATCCTTCAAAGCCTGGCATGCTGACTCTACTATGTGCCTTGGAGTTGTGAAATCGGGTTCTCCAAGACCCATATCTATTACACTTTTCCCCTCCTTCCTCAGCTGTTTTGCCCTCTCTGAGATTTTCATTGTGGCCGATGGCTGTATCAGGTCAGCCCTGCTCATACTGCTTTAACCTCCTGGCCAGCTTTACTGCAGCTTCAACAGCTCTCTTGGCGTAATCAATTCTCTGCTGGGCTGCAATTCTTCCCATTCCCGGTCCGCTTATTCCCAAGGATACAGGTATCCCGTATTCAAGGCTGAGATCCATTATCTTTCTTGCAGAATGCTGTGCAACAACCTCATCATGCTCCGTTTCACCCTCAATAACACATCCAAGTGTTGCAACAGCATCAACTCTCCTCTTTTCAAGCATTTTCTTGAGAGCAATCGGAATATCAAAAACTCCCGGTACCCTTATAACATCAACGATCTCAGCCCCAAGAAATTCAGCATGCTCTCTTGCAAGAATTTCCATCATGTAGGTTATGTCCCTGTTGAACTCAGCAACCACAAGGCCAAGCTTAACTTTATCCATAACCTACCCTGTTGAAGATTGTATATAATAATATCTGAAGCCGGAAAAGAAAAAAGAGGTTAGATAATTCCTCCAAGATACAGGAAGTAGAGGGCAAAGACCAGTGCAAGAACATACATCAGCGGATGTACCTCCCTGTATCTTCCTGCAACCACCTTCAGTATGACGTAGCTCAGGAATCCTGCTCCGATCCCATCTGCAATCGAGTAGGTGTAGGGGATTGTGACAAGCACAAAGAATGCCGGCAGAGCTTCGGTCAGATCGTCAAAGTCTATGTTTCTCACAACTGTAATCATGTAAAACCCCACTATCATCAGGGCTGGAGCGGTTGCCTGAGATGGGATAATTTTCGCAATCGGAGAGACGAAGAGTCCTATTGCAAGGAAAAGCAGTCCAACAACAACTGCTGTCATTCCTGTCCTGCCACCCTCCTCTATACCTGCAGCACTCTCTATATATGTTGTCACGGTTGAAGTTCCGAGCAGTGCACCGAATGAGGTTCCTATAGCGTCTGTTAGCAGTATTTTCTCGCTGTCAGGAATGCTTCCATCCTCTTTCATAAAACCTGCCTTAGCGCTCAGTCCAGCAACCGTTCCGAGGGTGTCGAAGAAGTCAACCATGAAGAATGCAAAAACAACCCCTATGGCTCCAACACTGAGAAGTCCTGAGAGGTCAAGCTGGAACAGTGTTTTATCGAGGGTTGGTAGTGCGAAAATACTATCTGGAGGCGGAGAAACACCCACCACAACTGCAACAAGCGTGGCAGCTATGATTGAGAAGAGCAAAGCTCCGGGCACATTTCTCACCATGAGAAGGAAGGCAATGACAAGTCCGATCATCGCAACCCAGAACTCAGGACTTGAGAAATTCTGAGTTCCGAGAGTTACAAGGGTTGCCGGACTATCAACAACAATTCCCGCTGCTTTCATACCAATCAGTGTCAGAAAAAGTCCGATACCTGCTCCAATGGCATATTTCTGGCTTGCCGGGATGGCGTTTATCACGGCAGTTCGTACACCTGACAATGAGAGTGCTATGAAAATCAATCCTTCAACAAACACCGCTGCAAGGGCTATCTGCCAGGAATAACCGATTCCCAGAACCACACCGTATGTGAAGTAGGCATTCAACCCCATGCCGGGAGCGAGAGCAAAGGGCTTTCTGGCATAAAGGCCCATTATTATGGTGGCAATTCCTGCGGAAAGTGCTGTTGCAGTTACCAAGCTTGGTATGGCCTCTTTTCCTATGGCATCGCTCAGAATCAGCGGATTTACAAAGATTATGTAACTCATTGTCATGAAGGTCGTCACTCCTGCAAGGATCTCTGTTCTCATGTCCGTCCCGAATTTTTTAAACTCAAAATAGTCATCCAGAGCCATGTGGGTTGTTGAATCTATGATTTTTAAAAATTTACGTGAATGGGAACCAAAATATTATCTGCACAATTTTAAATTGTTGAAAGGTATGAGGTTGCTGATTGTTTCACTTTCAGTCGTCATTGTGATTTCAGGCTGCATTCAGCCTGAAGTTACGGAAATGAATGCATACTGGGGGAACATTACTGAAAGCTATTCTGAACTGAAAGCCGAGGTCATGCTGGATAATCCACTACCTTTTCTTCCGTTGAAGGATATCGAATCCACAGTGTACATAAATGGCATTGAAATCGCCCAAGGCCATGCAGAAAAAATTGAAACCAACAAAGCCATTCTGAACATGAAAATTGACAATGAAAGGATAAGAGATCTCTGGGTATCACACATGAAATCAAACGAGACCAGTGAAATGGTGATAAAGGTGCGTACTATTACTGACATTTTCGTGACAGATATCGAATCTTCAGAAAAGTTCACAGAAACCCTGAAGACCGATATTTTCAGAATGAATATTGATGACATTGAATTCAAAGCTGCCGGAAAAGAAATCTTTGCAATAGAAGATATCGAGCTGAATAGAGGGGAGGTATCAAATCTTGTCACTGAAGTGGTAATGTCGAGCAAACTGGTGAACAGTGGCATACTGGATGTTGAGATTACCGGAATAGATTACGAGATAACCATAAATGATGTTTTAGCTGGAAAAGGAAGCAATAATTTAGACATTACAGTCAGGACGGGGGAAACCAAGGATTTTGAAATCGTTCTGTTTTTAGATAACAAAAAAATTCCAGAATGGTGGATAAAACATTTAAAGAATGGAGAAAGATCCAAAATTCTTCTTAAGGCCAAAATATATGTCAGAACTGGAATTTTGGAGGGAGCTGTGATCATTGAACAGGAAAAGACGTTCACCACCAATATCGCTGGAAGTTTAACGAGAATCTAAGATCATCATGGGAAAACAATAAAAACTGGAACAATGGCAGATTTGATGAAGCCCCGTGGTGTAGCGGTCAATCATGCCGGCCTTTGGAGCCGGCGACCGGGGTTCGAATCCCCGCGGGGCTATCGTCCTCTAAGGTTTATAGCTCTCTCATACCTCAGCATCACTGTCAACATCAATCAGAACCCCCGCCTTCTCAGGAGTTCATCAGCCCTGACGAATTCGGCTCTCAGAATCATGGCCACGTATTGCCTCCTTGCCCACTCAATGCCTGAGAGATCAATGACCGGCATTGGTTAAACCTCCTGCAGAACAGTCTCTTTTTCTCTGTTCTTCACGCCGAGGAGTTCCTTGCTGGTGAGGTCTTTCCTGATGAGTTCTCTGATGTATACAGACAGAGAGTCCCAGCTCTCTATCTCTTTGGCTTTCTCAATCAGGGGCTTCCACCTTGTAATCCATCCAATCTTTTATCAGTCGGTTTTCTTGTGGGAGTTAGGAAGGAGTAATAAAATAGTAATGTTATAATACTGGAAATCAAAAAGAAAAGAAACACAAACTACTCAATTGCCGGATTGAAGTAAAGCTCAACTAACCGGACAACATCGTTTAGTATGGTTTGCTGTTCTGCCTGGTTTTGTGG
>ENA-OSAE01000125-OSAE01000125.1-marine-sediment-metagenome-genome-assembly--contig:-NODE-125-length-54063-cov-26.806862_pt1 | contig 54063 bp, 55 predicted proteins | sample MGYA00237870_ERZ529317 | MGnify/ENA primary metagenome ERZ529317 (study PRJEB26369, sample SAMN03142812) | marine sediment metagenome | biome: marine; feature: borehole; material: sediment... | reverse complement strand
CCTCGGCGGCTCCGGGCCGCAGCCACAAACTCGCGGTGGCTGCGGCTGGTCCTCCACCGCCTGCGGTTCTTAAACGTGTTCGCTGACCGCCGCTCAGGAAGCCGGCGCCTGCCCCTTCGTTGGCACCCGGGGTGCCGACTGCAGCAACCCGGTTTGGGCCTGATTTTCATCCCTCGTGGTGCCGCCTTTTGCGGCGGAATAGAGGACAAGTCCTAAGAAAGTTAAAAGGAGAACGGGGAATCGCTATCGAAGTTTATGGCGTATCCTAAACTGAAATCAAGTAAAGGAGCCAAGAGCCAAAAACCACCGGAAGGAGGATAACCCGTGGATTTAGCCTATGTCAACGGCAAAATCAGTCGGATCAAAGAAGCCGCGGTCCCTGTCGAAGACCGGGGTTACCAGTTTGGAGATGGGGTCTACGAGATGGTCAATGCCTACAGCGGGACTTATTTTGCCCTCCCAGAACACCTTGACCGCCTCCAACAGAGTGCCCGGGGTATCGACCTTCAATTACCTCTTTCCCTAGATGAACTCTCGGCCCTGGCCTGGCAGCTCCTCCGCCAGAGCGGGCTCAAAGACGCCCAGCTTTACATCCAGGTCACCCGCGGCCAGGCCCCAAGAAACCACCCCTTTCCTGAATCCACTCGACCATCCCTGGTGATAACACTGAGGGAAAGCCAACCACTACCCGACCACCTCGCGGAAAGAGGAGTCTCAGTACTTTCCCTGCCCGACATCAGGTGGAAACTATGTCACATCAAGTCCACCAATTTGCTTCCAAATGTTCTGGCCAAGGAAAAGGCGCGAGCCGCAGGTCATTTTGAGGCCATTTTTGTTCAAGAAAACGGTCTGGTATCTGAGGGCGCCAGTAGCAACGTCTTTGTTGTCCACGACCGGCTTGTTATTACCCCTCCGGCCAACGAAAGGATCCTGAATGGAATCACCCGCCAGTTTGTCTTGAAACTAGCCCGGGAAGAAGGGATCCCCATCGAAGAGGCACCCGTATCTTACCAAGAGCTCTTGCGCTCGACCGAGGTTTTCCTGACCGGTACTTCTATCCAAGTCTTGCCCGTGGTAACCGTTGATGGACATCAAGTCGGAAACGGCCGGCCCGGTCCTGTCACCAGTGCCCTTGCCCAAGCCTATCAACGTCTGCTTCAGGACCACACAACTAAAAGGCATTCTTGATCAATTCCACGAACATGGCTTTCCCCTGTGGGTCCAAGAGCACGGAGACAACATCGAAACGAACTCCCGCGCATGAGGGCTTGTTCTCTTGAAGATACCTTTCGGCCAGGGCACGGAGTTTGCGCTGCTTTCCAAGTCCTACGGCTTCCTGGGGAAAACCGAAGGCTCTTGTAGTGCGCGCCTTCACCTCAATAAAAACCAGGTCCAAAGCGTCGTAAGCAACAATGTCTACCTCCCCCAGCCGGCAGCGATAATTACGAGCCACCAAACGATAGCCCTTGTCAACCAAGAACCGGGCCGCCACATCTTCACCTCGTCTCCCGACCCAGGCCCTTTTTCCCATCACCAGATAAGCCCTCCTTGGGCAGGTTCAAGAAAACGGTGGCAAAAAGTAAGCCGGTGGCAGGGACAGGGCCCGTACTTTACTAGGGAGGCTATGTGCTCCTCGCAGTAGTAGCCCTTGTGTCGGGAAAAGCCGTATTCCGGGTAGACCTCGTCCATCTTAACCATGAGACGGTCCCTGGTCACCTTCGCGACAATGGAGGCCGCCGCAATGGAATTGCTCAGGCTGTCACCACCGACCACGTTCTCCTGGTTACATGGCAGACCTGGGATCGGATACCGACCATCCACAAGCAAATAGTCCGGACGAACAGCCAAAGAACCAACCGCCTGGCGCATGGCATGAAAGGAAGCCTTAAGAATATTGAAGGCATCGATGTAGGGTACCCCCACCACACCGATGCCAACCTCAGCACTCCGCATGATCTCACGGTAGGCCCGTTCACGCTGGGCCGCCGTCATTTTTTTGGAATCCTTTAAACCTTCCAGGATAAACCCCGGTGGAAGCACCACCGCCGCAGCCACCACCGGCCCAGCCAGAGGCCCCCGGCCGGCCTCGTCAACCCCGGCCACCGTGGAGTAGCCCCGCGTTACGGCCGCCTGTTCCAAAGCATAACCCTTCTGAAGGCGCTTTTTTTCCTCGTTCCAGCGTTCAAGCCTCTGAAGACAGGCCTGGTAGAGCTTCTGGACCCCTGCCCTCTGGTCAGCGACCAACTGGTGCAAAATGTCCGGGTACTGGCTGGGGTGTGTGTCATGGACCCAGCGGCGGATCTCACTTACGGTCATACCCTTGAAGTCCACGTGGCCCTACTCCTTTACTACCAGCTCTTTCCCCACTTCGCCAGGCAGAGGTAGATCCCCTCTCGGTGATCAAGTTAACCGTCCGCAGATTCTGGTTCTTCCAGGGTATGCCTACCCAACTGCCCGGCGCGAAATTCCCGGAGCACTATCCCAGCTGCCGCGGCAAGATCCACCTCACCCCCAGCCCGGATACAACCCCTCTCCTTTCCAATGGCTCGAAGAAGGTCCAGCCCATGGCCCGCAACTGCAATCCCATACCGTTCTTCCAGGCAGGACGGTTGGTGCCGAACAAGCCAGTCCATGAGCCTCATTGCTACCTCCTCCCTGTCGTAAGCCTCTTCACTTAGGACCCCGGTCACGGCCAGGCGAAAAAGGGTCTCGGGTTGCCTCAAATTCGGCCAGAGTACCCCTGGTAGGTCCAGCAGTTCCAGGTCCTGGTCAACCTTAACCCACAACTTTCCCCGGGTAACTCCCGGTTTTCGTCCTGTTGGGGTTTTCACCCGCCCGGCCACCCGGTTGATAAAGGACGACTTACCCACATTGGGGATCCCGACAACCATCGCTCTAAGCTTACGCCTCAGGCCGGACCGGCCGGGACGAACCCTTTCCTTGACAGCCCGGCTCAGACTTAACAACTCCTTCATTTGGCCCTCGTCGTGGGTCGAAAGGGCGACACTCATCAGGCCTCGAGAGCTAAAATAACCGACCCACTCTTTGGTAAGGCGTGGATCGGCCAGGTCAGCCTTATTGAGGACCAGGATCCTGCCCTTTGCAGTCCCGAGCAACCTGTCCGCCCTCGGGTTGCGACTGGTACGTGGTATCCTGGCGTCCGCCATTTCGTAAACAAGGTCAACGTACTTCAGGTTCTGCCGTATGTAACGTTCACCCCTGGCCATATGACCCGGAAACCAATCCCTTGGCATTCTGGCCTCCTTCTGCTCCGAAAATGACGCTATCCGCCCCGCCCCGGCTCCTCCCCCACTCGCCTTTTTATTCGTCTGCTCTCCCGGTCTGCGGTATAACTTATTCCTCGGCCTCCGGGCCTGCGGCCAGACCGTCTCGCTTCGGAGCAACCCTGGTCTGCAACTCATGCTACTACCCGCTTAAGGAGCCGCTGACTACCGCCTCCAATTTCCGTGGTTCGTGGTGCCCTGTAAGGCAGTACGGCCGACTACGAAAATGGCACCATTCGCCTCGCCAGGGATGCTCATCCACTCGCGTTTCGTAGTCCTCGCCCGTCCGGGGCTGCGGCACAACCAGTCTCGCCCCGGAGCACCCCGGGCGTCCAACTCAATCCTACCCAAATCAGGGAGCCCCTGAGTACGGGGTGCAATTTTCATGCTTCGTGGTGCCGCTATGGGTGCGGTATGGAGCACTTCTACGAAAATGTCCCAACGCCGGGGTCTTCCTTCGCGCCGCCACGCTCACCCGGATGGTTGCAATGAACCTTAACGGCTCCGCAACGGAGCCACAAACTCGCCTTAAAGCCTCAAACAGGTGGCTGCAGCTGGCCCCGAAATACTACCGAATCACTTCCAGCTCAGATACCGGCCAGTAGACAAGAAAGGCCCGTCCCTTAATATTTTCAATTGGAACCACCCCAAATATCCGGCTGTCCTCGCTGTTGCCGCGGTTGTCACCCAGAACATAGACCGTCCCCGGCCGAACCGTGACTGGCTGGTAGTTCCTAGGATACCGGTCCGGCAGGATGTAGTCCTCCTTCAGTGGTTGACCATTGAGGAAAACCTGGTTGTGGCGGATCTCAATGGTGTCCCCGGGCGTACCGACCACACGCTTGATAAAGTCCCGTTTAGGGTTAAGGGGATAGCGGAAAACCACAATATCTCCCCTCTCGGGCGCCTCAAGTCGGTAGGCCAGTTTGTTTACCAGGAGTCTTTCACCATCGTGGAGGGTGGGCTCCATGGAATAGCCCTGGACCAGGAAGGACTCTACAAGAAATCCCCGGATCAACAGGGCCAAAACCAGGGCAATGATAACAGTTTCCGCGGATTCCCGCAGAAACTGTTTCATGGATGGCGACATTAGTTTTCCCCCTTGCCGCTTCAGGTGCGAAGTCGAAGCAGGAAGACAAGGAACGAGGGACTGTACCCAGCCCCCTAACCATTACTACCTTTTTTCCTTAATACGGGCAGCCTTTCCTCTGCGACTCCTCAGGTAATAAAGCTTTGCCCGTCGCACGCGTCCCCTTCTGACCACCTCAATGCGTTCGACCTTCGGCGAGTGGAGAAGGAACACCCTTTCTACGCCCACGCCGTACGAAATCCTTCTGACCGTAAAGGTTTCACTGGGACCACCGTTTTTCCGGTCGATGACTACACCTTCAAAAACCTGGATCCTGTCCCGTCCACCCTCAGTCACCCTAACGTGTACACGAACCGTATCACCCGGACGGAAGTCGGGAACATTGTTCTTAACCTGTTCCTGCTCTATCGCCTTGATGATATCCATTCTTGCCTGTCCCTCCTTTTCTCCCGGACACGGCCTCAACGCCTACATGGATAAATATGATGATAACGGTTGTTATTATAACACAACGATAGGGCAAAAACAACAAAACACCCTCACCCCGGGGCCCAAACCGGCTGAAACAGCCCTTGTTCCCCTTATGCCTCGTCTTCTATTTCCTGAAGATAGCGGAGGTCCTCCCCCGAAAGCGAAACCTTTTCCAGCAGCTCGGGGCGACGCTCGAGGGTCCTTTTCAAAGCCTCCTTGCGCCTCCAGCGACGGATCCGCTCGTGGTCGCCCGTCAGCAGGACTTCCGGCACCTTCAGGCCCAAGTACTCCCTGGGACGGGTAAACTGCGGACCTTCCAGGAGCCCGTCGGAAAAGGAATCATGGCGAGGTGATTCACCATCCCCCAAAGCACCAGGGAGCAACCGGACTACGGCATCGACAACCACCAGTGCGGGCACCTCTCCCCCGCTCAGGACGTAATCACCGATGGAAATCTCTTCAGTAGCCAGGTGCTTTCTTACACGTTCGTCCACACCCTCGTAACGCCCGCAAATAAGGATCAGGTGCCTGGCTGCTCGGGCCAGGTCCCACGCTTTTTCCTGGGTAAAGGGTTCACCTTGGGGGGAAAGGAGGATAATCTCTACCCCGCTGGGTAAGTTCCGATGCCCTGGAATGTCATCCTCCTCGACGTCGAGAAGGGAAGCCACCGCCCGGAAGATTGGTTCTGGTTTCATCACCATCCCGTGCCCACCGCCGTATGGATAATCGTCAGTCACGCGGTGCTTGTCATAGGCGAAGTCACGGATATTGATCACCTTTACCTCTACCAGTCCCTTTTCCTGGGCCCGCTTCAGAATACTGTGCTTCAAGGGGCTTACGAGAATTTCCGGGAAGATGGTCAGCACGTCAATCCGCACTTTAGCTCCCCCTCACCTAATCCAGCAACCCGGGGATAGGGTCAATGGTCATCACCTTTTCCTTGAGGTCAATACCCTTGACTACCGATTTCAAAGCAGGAATAAGGTACTCCTTTTCTTTGTCACCCCCGATGGGACCTACCACGTAAACATCATTGGCTGGGCCACGGATGACGTCTTTGACGGTTCCTAACCACCGGTTGTCAACTGTGTAGACCTCGAGGCCAACGACCTCGAAGAGGTAGTATTCTCCGGGTCCCAGTTTGACAAGCTCCTCCCGGGGAACGGTCAGAACCTTCCCCCGGAGGGATTCAGCCTGATTGATGGTATCATACCCCTCCAGTTTCAAAAGCACAAATCCCTTGTGAAAACGTGCCTTGTCAACAAGGATTTCCCGGTAGTCCGGTCCGGTAAGATATACCCGCCGGGTACCGGTAAAGCGGGACGGGAAATCGGTCAACGGGTACACCTTTACCTCGCCCTTATTCCCGTGGGGAGCGACAACCTTACCAATGGCTATGTACCGCTCGGTCACAGCCCACGCCTCCAGTTCCCTTGCACGGTGTCCGGTCAACCCTGAGGAAACGGTTACTGCAAGATCTCAACCATCACCCTCTTCCCCTCCCGGGCTGCCGCTGCCTTCACCACCGTCCGCATCGCTTTTACAATCCGCCCTTGTTTACCGATGATCTTGCCCATATCGTCGGGCGCAACCCTGACCTCGTATATTACCGCTTTTTCACCCTCTATTTCCCTGACCTCGACCTGATCGGGGTTATCTACAAGTGCTTTCGCCAGAAACGAGACCAGTTCCCTCACTTAGTACACCCCCAGCATACAGGTCTACCCTGTTAAGCTTGTTTCTTTGCCTGCCGGTACTTTTCCATAATCCCGCGGCGCCTGAAGAGGGCCTTGACCGTATCTGAAGGATGGGCCCCTTTCAACATCCACTCTACAGCCTTGTCCTCGTTAATGTCCAGGACCTCCTCCTTGGCAGCCGGGTTGTAGTAGCCTAGTTCTTCGATAAACCGTCCGTCCCTAGGTGACCTTGCATCGCTCACCACAATCCGGTAAAAAGGGTCCTTCTTGCCCCCCATCCGCCTGAGCCTGATCTTAACCGCCATCTTTACTACACCTCCTGAGGGTTTCCAAAAGTTTTGCAGGGGAGAAGTGGTCAGGTTCAACTGAAGAAAGGCATCTTACCGATCCCCTTTCCTTTCCTCCCACCCTTCTGGTAAGCGGTTAACTGCCGCATAATCTTTTTCGTCTGAAGAAACTGTTTCAGGAGACGGTTGACGTCCTGAACCCTGGTTCCGCTTCCGCGTGCAATCCTCTTCCGCCGGCTCCCATCAATAATGGAGGGGTTTCTCCGTTCCTCCCTGGTCATGGAGTTAATGATGGCTTCGGTGTGAACCAGCTGTTTTTCATCGACTTGTAAACCTTTGAGTTTCTTAAGCTGGCCGAACCCCGGAAGCATCCCCAGGATTTCATCCAGGGGTCCCATCTGCCGCACCTGCTTTAACTGTTCCAGGAAATCATCCAGGGTAAACTCCTGGGACCGGAGCTTTCTCTCCAGCTCGCGGGCCCTCTCGGCATCAAAACTAGCCTGGGCTTTCTCGATGAGTGTCAGGACATCCCCCATACCCAGAATGCGTGAGGACATCCGCTCCGGGTAGAAAACCTCCAACGCATCCATTTTCTCACCGGTCCCGACGAACTTGATGGGGCATCCAGTTACCGCCTTCACCGATAAAGCAGCCCCGCCCCGGGTATCACCGTCCAGCTTGGTTAAGATCACCCCGTCGATACCAAGACGCCTGTTGAAGGATTCGGCCACCTGGACGGCGTCCTGCCCGGTCATGGCATCAACCACCAGGAGGATTTCTTGGGGCTGGACCTCGGCCTTCATGTTCTCCAGCTCTCTCATTAATTCCTCGTTGATGTGAAGCCGCCCGGCGGTATCCACAATAACCACATCGCGTGCCTGCTTCAGGGCACTTTGTTTAGCCGCACGAACAATATCTACCGGGTTGGCCTTGTCACCCAGGCTGAAAACAGGAATATCCACCTGCTCCCCGACCACCCGGAGCTGCTTGATAGCCGCCGGCCTGTAGACATCAGCCGCTACCAAAAGCGGGTTTCGACCCTGTTTGCGCAGGTACAAAGCCAGTTTACCGGCAGTGGTTGTCTTTCCGGAACCCTGAAGTCCAACCAACATCAGCACTGTGGGGGGTTTGGAAGAGAGTTCGATCCTGGCTTGACTACTACCCATCAGCCTTGTTAGTTCTTCATTGACGATCTTGACCACCTGTTGCCCGGGGGTCAGACTGCGGGTCACTTCCTGACCCACCGCCCGTTCGGTGACCCGGCTTACAAATTCCTTAACAACCTTAAAGTTAACATCAGCTTCAAGTAAGGCCATCTTGATTTCCCGCATGGCCTTCTTGACATCATTTTCAGTAAGTTTCCCTTTTCCACGCAAACGTCGGAAGGTTTCTTGAAGCTTCCCGGCCAGATTTTCGAACACCATTTGGCCTTTCCCCCGATTAGAAATTTATCAGACCCCAACCACCGGCTCTAATAACCTAGCGCCTCCTGGGTTCGTTCCAGGATACGGTCCAAGCGCTTCTTGTCCCCTAAACTCAAACCAGAAGCATCGGCCCGAAAACTATTAAGCTCCTCAAAAATCACAAGCCAGGTTTGCTTCCACTTTGCTCGCTGTTGAAGAAAACCGAGCCTGGCTTCAAACCTCTCCAGGGCATCTTCAGCCCTCCGCAAAATGTCGTGGACAGCTTGCCGGCTGACACCGTATTGCTGGGCAATTTCCCCAAGAGACAGGTCATAATGGTAGTAAAGTTCTATAAACTCGCGCTGCCGCCGGCTCAAAAGAGGGCCGTAGTAATCGTATAATTTCGCGATCCGGACAACCTTCTGCAGCATTGCCACCACGTCCCGGACATCTCAAGGTCTGTAACGTCTGTTAAGTAAATTTCCTTTACAGATAAGGATTCCCTAACATTCTAAGGCATAGGATCAACTTTGTCAACCCAAGGCATGGGGTCACCCTTTCTCAAAAATCAGGAACAGCAACCCCTAAATCAAGATCGAGTTGGCCCACAACCCGTAGAGGGAACCAGGCTTATCTCCATTTTTCCCCGCGAACATTGTTTCAAGGTTGGTCCACAACCCATACAGGGAACCAGGCTGTCCTTCAACAGACCAATCAATCAAAAAGGGCGTTAACGAACTGGTCGGCATCAAAATCCTGCAGGTCATCGACCCTTTCCCCGACCCCGACCAGCTTCACCGGCAGACCGAGTTCACTGGAAATGGCAATGATGATCCCACCACGGGCGGTTCCGTCCAGCTTCGTCAGCGCGATCCCAGTCACCCCCACGGCATCATGGAAAAACCGGGCCTGCTGTACAGCATTTTGACCCGTTGTGGCATCCACCACCAGCAGGACCTCTTTCAAAGCACCCGGGGCTTCCCGCTCAATAACCCGCCTGATCTTCTTGAGCTCTTCCATCAGGTTCCTCTTGGTATGCAGCCTCCCGGCGGTGTCGACTATCACCACCCCGGCACCACGGGCCTGGGCCGCCTTGATGGAATCAAATACCACTGCTGCCGGGTCAGAACCTTCCGCGTGCCGGATCACGTCAGCCCCAGCCCTTTGCCCCCAGACCTCGAGCTGTTCAATGGCAGCAGCCCGGAAGGTGTCGGCAGCGGCCAGCAGCACGCGCTGGCCCTGGCACTTCCAACGGTAAGCCAGCTTGCCGATCAGGGTTGTCTTCCCCACACCGTTCACCCCAACAACCATGACCACCGACAGGGGACCGTCGAGAATAATCCTGCCTTCCGCCTCACGTAGGAGAGCACGAATCTTTTCCTTCAACAGGGAGTTCACGTCTGCCGGTTCCGTAACCCGACGTTCACGCACCATATCCTTCAGTTCGTCCACCAGGCGCAGGGTTGTTTCCGGACCTACATCTCCCGAAATCAAGACCTCTTCCATCTCTTCGTAAAGGTCTTCACCAATGGTGCTGTGGCCGGAAACAACAGTCTTCAGCCTTTGAACCAATCCGTTCTTGGTCTTGGTAAGTCCTTTCTTAAGGCGGTTGAAGATACTTTCGTTCTGAGACACCTTTCACGTAACCCCCTGCCTTTTCAACTTGCTTCGGCCAGCCGGACCGAAATCAACCTGGAAACACCAGACTCCTCCATGATTACCCCGTAGAGGGCATCTGCCGCCTCCATGGTTCTTTTCTGGTGGGTAATCAAGAGGAACTGGGTGTTCTGGAAGTGTTTTTTAAGATAACGGACAAACCTCTCGTTGTTCACCTCATCGAGGGGGGCATCGACTTCATCAAGAACACAGAAAGGAGCCGAACCAACCTTGAGGAAAGCGAAGAGAAGGGCAATAGCCGTCAGGGCCCGTTCCCCACCAGAAAGCAAGGACAAGGTGGAAAGCCTCTTTCCAGGGGGCTGAGCCGAAATCCGGATACCCGAATTCAGCGGGTCATTCTCATCCTCGAGGTGAAGGTCTGCCTGCCCACCTTCAAAAAGGTCGGAAAAAACCTGCCGGAAATAACCCCGGATCGTATCAAAGGTTTCCTGGAATCTAGCTTTCATCTGACGGTCGATCCCCCGGATTACTTCCTGAAGTGATTTCTGGGCATGCCTGAGGTCAGCGCTTTGCTGGGTCAAAAAATCGTAGCGTTCCCTAACCTCGCGGTACTCTTCGACGGCCCCCAGGTTGACTGGTTCCAGGTCACGAATCCCTTCTCTTAGGTCCCTGACGCGGCGGGCCAGGGACTGGACATCAGCCCCTTCCTGAGCCTCGGAGTCAAGCTCCTCGAAGGAAAGGCCATAGTCATTCCATAGCTTTTCCCGGAGGTGTTTCTCCTCAATTTCCAGCCGGGCCAGTTCTACCTGTTTTTCGCGCAGCTCGTCCGCGCAGAACCTGGCCTTACTTCTGAGCCGCCTTACCTGGCCCTCACGCTGCTTGACCTCCAACTCGAGAACCCGGTGCCTATCTTCTAATTTTCCGCGTTGAGCCACCAGGGCATTCTTCTTGGCCCTGGCCTTTTGCAGGTCTTTTTCCCCCGCACGAAGGTCATCCTCGACAGAACGGAAGGCAAACCTTAATCTTTCCAGCCTTTCGCCCCCTTCCCGCAGTTGTTCCAGAACCTTTGCGCGGGAGGTCTTACGTTCAGAAACCTTCTCCCGGATGGCCTGGCGTTCCTGTCCCAGGGCAGCCAGTTCCACCTTGAGGGCGGTAGCCGCCTCCACCAACCGGTCTCTTTGGTCTTTTTTCCTTTCCAGGCTACTGTTAGAGGAGGTGACACCTCCCTCGATCCTGGCTCGTTCCTCCTCGAGGGCCTGAAGTTCCCTCTTCAGAGAATGGAGACGGCCGGCACCATCATTCAATTCCTCAACCATCCCCTCTTCCTCGCTGCTGAGGGTATCGACCTCGCGGGAAAGCCGGTGGACCTCTTGGCGGCTTGACGTTAGATCCGCGCTGACCCTAGCCTGACGAAGCTCCATTTCACGGACAGCAGAACGACGCCGGTCCAGTTCCCTCTCCAGCTGGTCCAGGCCAGAAGACACGGCCGTGATGGCCCTGGACACCTCGTCTCTTTCCCTGCGGTACCCTGCCAGCTTCTCCTCCAGGTTCTTGCGCTCCCTTTCCCTGTTCAGGAAGCCTCCCACCCCTTCTTTCCTGCGGCCCCCTGTTAATCGACCCCCGGGATGCACCATCTCCCCGCGCAGGGTAACCACCTTGGCCCGAAAACCCGTAATCCGCGCAAACCTCATGGCAGTCTCCAATCCCTCGGCCACTACAACTCGCCCCAGGAGGTGGGCCACTGCTGGCCTCAAAGGCTGGTCGTAATGAACAAGGTCGGCTGCCAGCCCCAGAATCCCGCTGACCATGGTTACCTTGTTTCTGAGGTCGCCCACTCCCGGTTCCCTGATGATGTCCAGGGGCAGAAAGGTAGCTCGACCAGACGCCGTCCGGTCCAGGTATTCGATGGCCTCCCGGGCATGCCCCTCGGTTTCGGTAACAATAAACTGCAGCCCAGGGCCCAGGGCCACCTCCACGGCCCACTCCAGCTTGTCCGGTACCTGTATCAGATCGGCTACCGTCCCCAGGATCCCGTCCGAGAACTCGGCTCCGGCCTCGCAGGCCTTCAGAATCGCCCGGACACCCGAGTTATATCCCCCTAACCCCCGCTCCATCCTTCGGCGGGCTTGCAGTTCAGCGGCAAGTGAACTTAGCTTTCGTTCCAGACCTTTCCGGAGTTTCTCTTTTTCCTTCAGTCTCTCCAGGAGCTTCCTTTTGTCGGCAGCCAGTTCTGCGAGCCGGCTCTTCTCTTCCTGGAGAGCCGCCTGGAGTTGTTCTGCCTCCCGCTGGAGTGCAGCCACCTGCTGCGACCGGGAAGCCAGTTCCGCCTCCCGTAGTCCCTTCTCCTTTCGGAGCTTCTCCAGGGACCGCCTGATCCTGTTCCCGGCACTTTCTAAACCCGAGATCTCGTTCCTTTTCTCGGCTATCTGCCCTAAAACATCAATTACATTCCCCTTGCCCTGGTCTACCTCTTCCTGCTCCCGGCGCAGGAGCTGCCCGAGAACCTTTAGATCTTTTTCCAGGCGGGCCAGTTCTCCTTCATCACCGGCAATACGGTCGTCCAACCGGGAGAGAAGTTCTTCACTCCGAGAGATTTCCTCCTCCAGGGCAGCCAGCTCCCCCTGTCGGGCCTCTTGGTCCGCCTTGGTTTTCTCCATTTCCCCGGCTAAAGCCTTCTTCCTTTCCTCCAACACCTGAAGCCTGGTCTCAAGCTTGTCTTCCTGCAGGGTGACGTCGTGCAAAAGCTTGTCAAGACTGGCCAGGTGGGCTACCAGGTCTACCATCTGCTCGCGGTGAGAGGAAACCTCTCTCTCTAGGGAAACAGCCTGGGCCTCCTTCTCCGTGACCTGTTGTTGCAGCCCGGCTACCAAGCTGCTCAGCTCTTCACGGCGACGGAGAACAGACTCGATCTGGTGGAAAAAAAGAGTGGTTTCTGTAGCCCTCAGTTCTGCCCGCAGACGGCTGTAGTGTTCAGCCCTCTTTGCTTCCTTCTCGAGGGGTCCTAACCTTGTTTCGAGTTCGGAGATAATGTCGTTCACGCGAAGGAGACGTTCATTGGTTTGCTCAAGTTTCCGCTGGGCTTCCTTTTTCCGGTAGCGGTAACGGTTGATCCCGGCTGCTTCCTCGAAAAGGGTGCGGTGCTGGTCCGGTTTCTGGTTCAACACTTGTTCCACTTGCCCCTGGCCGATAAAAGAGTAGGCTTGTTTACCTACCCCCGTATCCAGAAAAAGTTCCGTGATGTCCTTCAACCGGCACGGAACTCCGTTTAGCAGGTATTCACCTTCGCCACCCCGGTAGAAACGCCGCCCCACCATGATTTCAGTGAAATCAAGCGGTAAGGTTCCATCACTGTTGTCCAGGGTTAGGACCACCTCGGCCAACCCCAGAGGCTTTCGGCCGTCACTTCCGGAAAAAATGACGTCTTCCATCCGCTGACCCCTGAGTTTTTGCAGGCTTTGTTCCCCTAAGGCCCAGGCAATAGCGTCGGTGATATTGCTCTTGCCGCTGCCGTTGGGACCAACAATAGCGGTAATGCCCGGATCCAGCTCGATCCGAGTCTTATCGGCAAAGGATTTGAACCCGAAAAGTTCGAGTCGTTTCAGGTACATACCCCACCCTCCAAGACCCTTCACCATTTTACCATACAGAACCCGCGCCCGGAAACCTTGACCCGTCTGCTAACCTAACAAAAAACCTGTCCTTGATCAGACAGGTTGACCGAAGCCTCTTGACTGGCTGAGAGGGGGACACACCCCAGATGCCCTTACCTGGGTCCCACCAGGAATCTGATGGCTGTCCGCTCTTCACCGTCTATTTCTATCTCAGTAAAGGCCGGAACACAAACAAGGTCGGTCCCGTTGGGGGCTACAAAACCACGGGTAATAGCAATTGCCTTAACTGCCTGATTTACCGCACCTGCTCCCACCGCCTGAACTTCTGCTGTACCATGTTCCCTAAGAACAGCAGCTAGAGCGCCTGCGACAGATTTAGGGTTTGAATGGGCAGAAACTTTGAGGACTTCCACGTTCTTGAATACCTCCTCCCAGATTAGGAACGGTATCAATAACTGTGAGGTGTTCCTTGGAGAAATGCCCCTTTTGGCTCTAATGTATTCGCTGCTCTACCCAATAATTCCTTCCCCTCAGGATACCGTTGTCACACCTTGTCACAGAGCCCGACCCGGAAGATATACACGTTACCTGTATCTCCGCCATCTCGGTTCTACAGGTTCTGGGTAAAGGTATCAGCTCTACAAGATATAACTCTTACATTTGTATTGGTCGCAGGTGGAGGTATAGGCCGGTGAGAGTACTACAAAGGATGGCCCAGTTCATTCAAGAAAACCCGTCTATTACCGTCAAGGAGTTGGCGCGTAAACTCGGCTATTCAGAAGAAAAATCAGTCTATTACTGGCTGGAAAAAGCTAAATTTTACGGGATCAAGAACTTCAAAAGAGCAGTCCTCACCGGACAATTCCCCATCACTCGGACCAAGGGGTACCAAGAACCCCGTAGACCCACAGGTAAGCTGAAGGAAGCAAAACACGACCGTTACGGGGAACTTCCGGTAAGATGGATCCGCGGGTTTGGTCCAAAGGGCGAACTGCAGCTTTCATCCGGCCAAAGCCTTGCCCACCACTTATCCCCAGGCACTGAAGGCGGCGAAATTCTGGCTTACCGCTTAGAATCGGCCGAATACGAACCAACCCTCACCGCCGGTGACATCGTCCTCATCGACCCTGCTACCGGTCCTTCTGATGGAGATTGGGTATTTGCTCGTTTTCCCGACGGACGACACGGTATCCGTCTCTTCTACCGAGCCGGTGACCACGTCCTTCTGGTTCACCCCGGTCAAACCGCGGACGTCATTAAATCAACGGGGAACAGGACCCGGGTAGTGGGCCGGGTTTTCCGCATCCTGCGACATGTCTAACCGAGTTTTTCCAGGGCTTGGGCCGCTGCCTGTTGTTCAGCACCCTTCTTGCTTTTACCCCTCCCGCACCCGTACAACCGCCCGTTGACCTTTACAACAACCTCGAAAACCTTGTTGTGATCGGGACCCCTTTCCTGTACAACCTGATACGTAATGCGTGCCGTGTGGTCCCTTTGCTGGACCAACTCTTGCAGCATACTCTTAAAGTCATGGCTCCGCGGGTTGTTGACCAGGGAATCAATCTCTTCCGCCAGGGTGCGGACAATGAAGGACCGTGTCGCCTCCAACCCCCTATCCAGGTACAGGGCCCCGGTCAAAGCCTCGAAGACGTCCGCCAAAAGTGAATCCCTTTCCCGGCCCCCCATCATCTCTTCTCCCCTGCCCAGCAGTACGAGGTTACCAACCCCCAGCTCCCGCGCCTTCTTGGCCAGGGTAGGCTCACAGACAACACCAGCCCGCACTTTGGTGAGGTCCCCCTCAGGTAGATCCGGGTATGCGCGGTAAAGGTACTCACTTACCACCAGTTCCAGTACCGCGTCACCCAGAAACTCAAGCCGTTCATTGTGTTCTGCACCTTCATCAAGGTGCTCGTTGGCATAGGAACTATGGGTCAAGGCCGCAAGAAAGAGATTCGGGTTGTTGACAGGCGACCCCAAAATCCCCTCAACCTTTTTAGCGATCCACCCAGGTTCAGCCTTCATTATTCTCCGCCACCCTCGACTCCGAAAACTGGTTTATCCAGTGTAAACGCGAACCCGAACCTTACCGGCCCTGGCTGCTCCTGGCTCCACCCGCATCCATTCTTCCTGGCCCCTGGGTCCGGCTGCCGAAAACTTGAGCCAGGGCAACCAGGGCCAGTGAGGGTTCGAGACTCACAATTCTGATTCACCGCTGCTGCCTCCGGTGTTCCGACGCTCCACAGGCTGGCCCGCAGAAAGACCTGGTGGGTCCTGGCTATCCCTACCCGGTATACCTAGAAACCACCAGGCTTGCGTTCTGGCCGCCGAATCCGAAAGAATTGGAAAGGACAGCATCAACCCGGGCAGGCCTGGCCTGGTTAGGAACATAATCCAGGTCACACTCCGGGTCGGGGTCCTGGTAGTTAATGGTAGGATGAATAATTCCCCGCTCAATGGTCATGATGGCAGCCATCAACTCCACGGCACCCGCTGCCCCTAAGAGGTGGCCGATCATTGACTTCGTGGAGCTTATGGCCAACCTCCGGGCATGGTCACCAAACACCGCTTTGATGGCCTTGGTTTCACACTTATCGTTGGCAGGGGTAGAAGTCCCGTGGGCATTAATGTACTGGATATCTTCCGGAGCCATTTCAGCATCCGCCAAGGCGAGCCTCATGGCGGTCGCCTCTCCGATCCCCTCAGGGTCAGGTGCTGTAATATGGTAAGCATCCGAGGTTGTTCCATACCCAGCGATTTCAGCGTAGATCCTGGCACCGCGCTTCAAGGCGTGTTCCAGGGTCTCCAGGACGAGAATCCCTGCCCCCTCACCCATCACGAATCCATCTCGTCGGGCGTCAAAAGGCCGGCTGGCCCCTTCTGGATCCTGGTTGTTGGTCGACATCGCCTTCATAGCGCAGAACCCGGCCACGGCAATGGGAGTGATGGCGGCTTCCGTACCGCCGGTAAGGATAATGTCGGCATCCCCGGATCTCAAAATCCGTGCCGCCTCACCCACGGCGTTGGCAGAGGCAGCACAGGCTGTAACCACCGTGGTATTGGGTCCTTTGGCTTGAGCCAGAATGGCAACCATACCGGCAGCCATGTTGGCGATCATCATGGGGACGAAAAATGGACTCATCCGGCTTGGACCCTTTTCATAAAGGATCTCAAACTGCTTGGTGAGGGTCTCCATCCCGCCAATACCCGTTCCCAGTACCACCCCGACTCTGAAAGGGTCTTCGTTATCGAGGTTCAAACCAGCGTCTTGTAAAGCCATACCCGCAGCCGCCACGGCGAACTGGGTGAACCGGTCCATCCTTCGTGCTTCCTTCCGGTCCATGAAATCGGTCGGGTTAAAGTCCGGCACCTCAGCCGCGATTTGGGTCGGGAAATCTGAGGGGTCAAAGCGGGTAATTCTCTGTACCGCCGACCGCCCGTTGACCAAGCCATCCCAAAGTGTTTCCACACCGATGCCCAGTGGGGTTATTGCTCCCATCCCCGTGACCACGATTCTCTTCTTCAATGGGTTCCACCTCTCTTCACGGCTTCGGTGAGCAAAAGAAGTCCCGCAGAATACCCACGGGACCTCCCTTTTTCCACTTCCACCTTAGGAGTGTTCTCGAATGTATTCAACGGCGTCACCCACCGTTGTTATCTTCTCGGCATCTTCGTCGGGTATCTCCAGATCAAATTCCTCTTCGAGGGCCATGATCAGCTCCACGATATCAAGGGAATCCGCCCCCAAATCATCCAGGAACGAAGCCTCAGGGGTAACCTCACTTTCATCGACACCCAACTGGTCAACAATAATATCTTTGACCTTCTCAAAGATTGCATCCGCCACCGGCCGTCACCTCCCTTCTTCGTCAGTTGCAGAACGTAATGATGGGATTATGAAAAGGGTTTAAATGCTCAGTCTTAAAGCAGACCATCGGACATCGTTAGACCGCCGTCAACCACTATGGTCTGGCCGGTTAGGTAGGAAGCCCTGTCGGAAACCAAAAAAACAACCACCTCAGCAACATCCTCCGGACGACCCAACCTCCCCAGTGGTATTCTGGACCGCATAGATTCAACCATTTCCTGTGGAAGGTCGCCGGTCATATCGGTGGCAATGAATCCTGGGGCTACAGCGTTCACCAGGATACCCCTCGATGCAAGTTCTTTAGCCACTGCCTTGGTAAGACCGACAATCCCAGCCTTGGCCGCACAGTAGTTGGCTTGACCTGGGTTTCCAACCAGTCCGACAACAGAAGAGAGGTTCACGATCCTCCCATGGCGCTGCTTCATCATGATCCGGGCCACTGACCGAATACAGTTATAGGTGCCCTTGAGATTGGTATCCATAACTGCATCCCAGTCTTCATCCCGCGTTCTGACCACCAAACCATCCCGGGTAATACCGGCGTTGTTCACCAGGATATCTACCCGGCCGAACCGGTCACGGATCTCCTTGAACATCCGCTGGACCTGAGCAAAGTCGGCCACGTCGGCCTGGTAAAGGAAGGCCTCCCCGCCCGAGGCCGCGATTCCTGCTGCCACAGCCTCCGCGGCCCCCATGTCTCGGCGGTAATTAACAACAACCCGGGCTCCTTCCCTCGCCAGGGCTGCGGCCGTGGCCCTCCCGATTCCGCGGGAAGCTCCCGTCACTACTGCCACCCTATCTGTCAGCAACATTATAGCAAGCCCCCTGCCACGAATCAAGAATTCTGTCTATCGAGGGAAGGTCCCCGGCACTGAGGACCCTGGCCTTCCTGTCGATCTTCTTAATAAAGCCTTTGAGCGTCGTTCCAGGGCCAACTTCTAAGAATAATTGTGCTCCTTGCTTCAACATGCGTCGTATGGTCGTTTCCCAAAGAACCGGTCGCGACACCTGCTGCACCAGCGAACGCTCGATGTCAGCAACTCCCTGAACGGGACGGCCAGAAACATTGGCAAAGACTGGAATCACCGGTTCACTCATCTCAACTTCAGCCAGGTCATGCTCCAACCTCTCGCCGGCTGGACGCATCAACTGGCAGTGAAAGGGGGCACTCACCTTCAATGGAACCACTTTTTTCGCTCCCAGGGACCTGGCAACCTCAATGGACATTTCCACTGCTTCCTGATGACCCGAAATGACCACCTGCCCAGGGCAGTTAAAGTTGGCGGGCTCAACAATCCCGCGGGCCGCCCCTTCACGACACGCCTCCTGCACCTTCCGGTGGTCCAACCCGATAATGGCCGCCATCCCACCTTCTCCCACAGGAACTGCCTCCTGCATGTACCGGCCCCGGTTTCGTACCAGGCGGACGGCATCGGTAAACTCCAGGACACCAGCGGCCACCAGGGCCGAATACTCACCGAGGCTAAGCCCGGCCACCATGTCAGGTTTGATACCGTGTTGGTGAAGAACCCGAAGGCAGGCAATACTCGTGGTCAGGATTGCTGGTTGCGTGTATTCGGTTTTCTTAAGTTCCTCTTCCGGACCCTCGAAACAGAGACGACCAACGTCAAATCCCAGTACCCTGCTGGCTTCCTCGTAAACCCCGGCGGCCACCGGGTAGTTTTCAGCCAGGTCCTTACCCATTCCTACGTATTGGGCCCCCTGGCCCGGAAAGACAAAGGCGATTTTCGACACAGCAATTAACACCTCTACTTCTCAGGCTTGGTATCGTCAGTGCTTAAAACATTAAAGTCAGGCTCCCCCAGTTACACTCCCTCGCCCTGTTTTTCCACGACCCCTCGGTCGACACAAAGGGTCTTGCCACAGACCCACCGAGCCAGTGACCAGGGTCGTGACACCACCGGCATGGATACGGCATTGGGCCCTACTCCGGGTAATAAACAATTCCGAGCGTCCCTGGGCCGGTATGGGTGCCAATCACCGGACCGATCCAGTGCAGGGGGACCTCATCTACCTGGTATGTCTTTTCCAGTTCCGCCTGGACCTGCAGAGCCCGATCCTCTGCATCCCCGTGAACCACGGCACACCTGATCCGGCTGCCGGGAGGTACATGCTCCCTGATGATTTCCAGCAGGCGCGGGATAACCTTCTTGGCCCCGCGCACCTTCTCACGGGCAGCCACGTAACCATCATTATCAAGGGTGAGAATAGGTTTAATGTTTAAAAGACTTCCCAGCAGGGCCTGGGCCCGGCCGATCCGGCCGTTTTTCTCCAGGTATTCCAGGGTGTCAACGGCAAAGTAAATCCGTGCTCGCTGCAGGGTCTCGGTTACCAACCGGAGAACCTCTTCCTTGCCTGCCCCCTGGGCTGCCGCTCGTGCTGCCTCAAGAACAATCAAACCGTAACCCATGGAAGCCAGCTTGGAATCAACTACCTCAATGTCAGCTTCCTCCAGCATTGACCTCGCTATTCGTGCGGATTCAAAGCTCCCGCTTAGCCTTGATGACAGGTGAATGGAAATGATACTCTCCGCCCCCTCCTCCAGCAGGCGGCGGTACGTCTCAGCATACTCCCCGGGGGAAGGCTGTGAAGTCGAGGGGTGGTGCGTGGACACGGCCAACTTTTCAAAAAACGCCTCCGGGGTCATGTCTACCCCATCCCGGAAAACCTCTTCCCCAAACCGCACCTTCAACGGGACCATACCGATCTTGTATTCCTCCAGCTGCTGGGGGAACAAATCGGCTGTACTGTCGGTGACAATTCTTACTCGGCTCATGTTACCCTCCCACTCCCAGGCATTATAGTGTAAGCTCGCCCCACCGGACCACACTTGCACCCCAGGTTAGACCAGCACCAAAACCAACCAGAAGAACGATATCTCCAGGGTTAATCCTGCCGTCTTTCACCGCCTCTTCAAGGGCAACCGGAATTGAAGCCGCCGACATGTTTCCATACCGGTCCAGGTTGGTAATTACCTTCTCCGGCGGAAGGCCAAACCTTTTCGCGGCCGAACGAATGATGCGCATGTTGGCCTGGTGAGGTACCAGGACATCAATGTCCTCTTTCCCTAAACCACACTTCTCCAGGGCCTGCTGGGCCGCCTCGCCCATGGTCTTGACGGCAAATTTGTAGACCTCATTCCCGTTCATCTTGAGGTAATGGAGCCGGTCGTCAATCGCCTGGTGCGTAATAGGGATCCGTGAACCACCGGCAGGCAGTTTCAACAGGTCCCCTCCGTTCCCGTCGGCCCCGAGATAGAAAGAAAGGATCCCTTCCCCAGCCCGCGCAGGCTGAAGAACAGCAGCACCGGCCCCGTCCCCCAGCAGGACACAGGTTCCCCGGTCTGTCCAGTCCACAATCTTGGAAAGGGTTTCTGCCCCGATGATCAAGACATTGTCGTAAACACCAGAAGCTACAAATTGGGACCCCACCGCCAGGGCATATATAAACCCGGTACAGCCGGCCTCCAGGTCAAAGGCAGCCGCCTTCACGGCACCCAGATTCGCCTGCACCAGGCAAGCTGTGGCTGGAAACATCATGTCGGGAGTAACCGTAGCAACCACGATTAATTCCACATCGGCCGGGTCCAGTCCGGCCACGGCCAGGGCGCGCCGCGCCGCTACGGTACCCAGGTCCGAGGCCGCCGTGTAGTCGTCCGCCACCCGGCGTTCCCTGATCCCGGTGCGCTGCGTGATCCACTCGTCACTTGTCTCAACCATTTTTTCCAGGTCCTTGTTTGTCAGTACCCGCTCGGGTAAGGCCACCCCAAGACCGGTAATCCCAACTGCCCTACTCATGACTGGCCCCCTTTTCCCCATTCTCTGCACCAAGATTACTACGAATTTGACTGGTAAGGTCACCAGCAACCAGCCTGCAGGCCACCCGGATCCCATTCTGGATAGCCCGCCGCCGGGAACTGCCGTGGCACTTGATACAAATACCATTTACCCCCAACAACGGGGCCCCGCCGTACTCGGCGTAATCCAACCGGCCGGCAACCGCCCTGAGGGCCGGAGCCAGAAGATATGCCCCAATTTTAGTCCTTACACTTTTCTTGAATTCGCGTCTAAAAAAGGTAAAGAGGGCGGCAGCAAGACCTTCGGTGTGCTTTAAAACCACGTTCCCAACAAAACCATCACAGACAATCACATCGGCGACTCCGGAAATAATGTCACGCCCTTCCACGTTCCCAACGAAGTTCAGGTTACTGCTTGCCAGCAAACAGTAAGCCCTTTTCACCACCTCGTTCCCCTTGGTTTCTTCCACACCTACGTTGAGAAGTCCCACCCGGGGCCGGGTAATCCCCAGGGCCTGATTGACATAAATGCTGCCCATGACGGCAAACTGCAGTAAGTTTTCCGGTCTTACCGATACCGTTGCCCCCACATCCAGGAGGAGAACACCTCTCCCTTTAACCGAGGGTATTAACGTCCCTAAGGCCGGGCGCTGAATACCCTCGAGCCGGCCCAGGGTTAACAAGGCTCCGGCCATCAAGGCACCGGTGTTACCGGCCGACACCAGGGCATCCACCTGCTTCTCTCTCACCAGTCGGAGCCCAACCATCATCGAGGAATTCCCCTTCTGCCGAACCGCCTTCACCGGTTCTTCATCGGAGGAGATTACCTCTTGGGCCTCCACGATGGAAAGCCGTGCCAGCCGCCCCTGATCGGGTAGCCGGGGTTCTATTTCCTCCCGTTGTCCCACCAGGCAGACTTCAATATCATCCATCTCCTCGAGAGCAGCCACCGCTCCAAGAACAACCTCGTCAGGTGCATGGTCGCCGCCCATGGCGTCAACCGCGATCCTCACCTGGCTCCTGCCCCCTTCCTCCGGTTTCGGAACCATCCACGGCAAAAACCACGAATTTACCCCGGAAAACTGGTTCACCCTTCACCCGGGTTACCACCAAGACCACGTGCTGGTTTCTCCTGCGCCTGATTACTTCCGCCCGCGCCACCAGCCTCTCGCCAACCCGTACCGGACGCTTGAACTTGATGTTGGCCAGCCCAGTGAGAACCACGTCGGCATCCACCAGGGCAATGGCCAGTGAATCGGCCTGGGCAAAAATGTAATGCCCACGGACAATCCTGGTTTTCTCAAATACCATGTCTGACGTGGTCTCCATGATGGAAAGGCCGCTCTTGCCGAGTTCTATGTCAACCAGTTCACCCACGATCTCCTTGCTTCCCAAGGACTTAACCAGCCCGTAAACCCGCTCCGCCACTTCCTTGGTCCGCTCCCGGACCTCCGGGATCCCCAAGGCCAAACGGTCGAGACGGATGGTCTGTACGGAAACATGGAACCTTTCCGCCAGTTCTTCGTCCGTCAAGAAAGGATTTTCGCGAATTTCTGTTCTCAGCAGCTCCTGCCGTAACTCTCTGGAAAACCTTCGGCTCATGGACCTGCCCCCAGGAAGGTTGTGGTGGTGTGAGTTTACCCTCATCCATGCTGTCGCAGAGCTTATAGGCAGAACTGGCATACTATCTGACACAGCCCTTATCTATAGCTCGTAATAATACCTGGTCACAATTATAACAGACGGTACCCCTACCTGCAACAACCAATTTTGGCTTAAGCTGTTTAACATAACACTGAGCACCTGGGTGTCAATTCGTTTTTCCTCCGGTAAACAGGCCGAAGGAGGGTGAGAACTAAAATAAAATAAAATAAAATAAATAACGGCGGGGTACCAACATCTGGTCCCCGCCGGTGGAAAACCGGTCATTAAATTAATTACTCGCTCTGAACGACCTCTCGACCACGGTAGTACCCACATTCCGAGCAAACACGGTGGGGTAGTTTCGCCGTATGACACTCCGGGCACTCTACCAGGTTGGGAGACGTGAGTTTCCAGTTGGCCCGCCTCTTGTCGCGACGGGATTTCGAATGTCTTCTTTTCGGAACAGCCAAGGTCTGTACCTCCTCTCCAAACCGGTCTGACCGTTCGTCTTCAGGGTTCTAGTGCCTCTCAGAGCAGTTTCATCAAGTCTGCCCACCTGGGGTCAATGTCATCCACCTGGCAGTCACAGGCCGCTTCCTCGAGCCGCCGCCCGCAAAGGAGACACAACCCCGCACACTCTTCCCGGCAGAGTGGTTTCATTGGCAGCGCCAGGGTCAGATTCTCCCGGACCACGGGTAACAGGTCAACCTCACGACCGGTGAAGTAACTGATGCGCTCCTCGCCTTCCTGTACTTCATGTTCGTTCTTCTCCGGCTGCGGCCGGGAGCCGCTCCGGAAGAGTTCGTCAAAGTCAACCTCCAGGGAAACCTCAAATCTTTCCAGGCAGCGGCTGCACACCATCGCGACCCGGGTCTTGACCTGAATTGAAAAAAGGAGACCGTCTCCGGTATTGACAGCATGAACCTTAATCAACGCCGGTTCAACAAAGGCTGCCGTTCCTGAGCTCAGCCCCATAGAATCAGTGTTAACAACATACTCTCCATGGAGCTCGTCTCCGGGTTCTTCCATGAGGTCCGAGACGTCAATTTTCAAGACTGCGTCTCCTCCAATCAACGTCATTAATTATAAGTACCGGCCCTGGTTTTGTCAAGAAAACCTAATTCGGCCCAGCAGTAAAAAACCCGGTGGGTACCTGCTCGGCACCTTTCCTCCGGACTCTGTCACCACACACATTTAAAGAGGCTGCTCGTGGACACGAGGGGTACAGTTCAACAATAATTATGCGGAGCGCACCTCTTACTGAACGTTCTCTTTTCTCCGGCGGAGGGATTTCGCCAAGTCCCGGTGCTCCTTCGCTACCTGGACCCACTGCTCCTTCATGCTGAAATCTAACTTGCGGGCACCATTACGCCAAAAACCGTAGCCGAATAGGTTTTCCCCGCAGTGGCTGCAGGAAAATCGCCCGACCCAACCCGCCACCTGGTGCTCAGTCATACAACTAGAACATCTGATCTCATGGTAGCTCCCCAAAGCCGGTCCAACTCTGGACAACAACCATCCGGTCGCTCCTACACCTCCCCCAAGGAGGAGCAAGTGGGCTCCCTCAGAAACATAGAAGAGGGTCAGGCAAAGCACCACACCGGCTCCTATTAACACCGAGGTCACGCAAGCAGTAACCTTCAAGATGTTCTCCTCGATATCCACCCTGGTAGGTCCCCAAAAACGCACCCCACCACCCCCGGACCTGCTCTCTATCCACCTGGCCTTCCCGTCGAGAACTTGCCTATATTATACATACTTTTCTGTATTTGTCAATACAACATAAAGATTAGAGCACCCTGGTCCATCCTCTTTAAGTTACCTCCTTGTTTTCTACCGTTTCCACCTTTACCAAACCCTTCTTAATTGCATACTTGACCAACTCGACGGTAGAGTGTATGTCAAGTTTCTTCATGATATTGGCCCGGTGGGTCTGGACAGTTCGATAGCTGAGGTTGAGGAGACTGGCAATTTCCTTGTTGGTAAGGCCTTTAGCTACATACTGGAGAATCTCATTCTCCCTTTCGCTGAGCGGGTCTTGTTCCACAGCCCCGGTCCGACCCTTGGAACGAATCACTTGGTTGACAAGTTTGGTGGCAATGGGAGGATACAAGTAAGTATCCCCATCACAGATGGTCTTGATGGCACTGATCAATTCCTGGGCCATGGCTTTTTTCAGCACGTAGCCCGAGGCACCGTATTTCAATACCTGGATCACGTACTCGTCATTGTCGTACATACTGATCACAAGCACCTTGATCTCGGGCGCCTCCCCCTTTATTCGCGCCGTGGCGTCCAGCCCACTCATTTTCGGCAGGGAGATATCCATCAAGACCACATCGGGACGGAGCTCTAGAGCCTTCTCTACCCCCTCTTGCCCATCTTCCGCCTGCCCCACCACTTTTATGGTCGGGTCGCTAGCCAACAGGCTGATGATACCTTCGCGGACCAAAGTATGGTCTTCAACTAGGAGAACCCTGATCTCCCCTAACTCGTCCAAAGCATTTACCCCCTCAAGCGAGCGAAAAGTTGCCCAAACTGCCCTGTTTCCAACTGGAGCCTTACCGGTAATACCCGGACTTTGTAGTGATTATACCACAACATATGTAGTACAACCAGATCTATGAAGTAGCTCCTTGGGGCCCGGTCATCCCGTGTTGAGGGAGGTTCTGGTGGTTTTAGGCGGTTATCTTCTTCTCCTCTTCCACTCTCACCTCTTCCACGACCTCGCCAAGCCGGCGGATCTGCATCATACTGTAGACAACGTAACCATATGTCCCCCAAACCAGAACCAGCGCGAGAAGAACCGCCCAAGCACCCAGAAAAGGTACTTCCAAACCCTCCGGCTTTTCCACAAGGGGACCCGAGCCGATTAACGCTAGGGAAGCCCTCGTCTCCGCCGCTTCGGTTTGGCCATCCCCGGAAACCCGGGCAACTAACCAGACTTCCTCCGCCGCCCTCGGCCAGTAGCTGATCACGGCCAAACCCAGTGCGTCTGTTGATGCCTCACCCAGCTTCATTTCAGCTCTGCCAAACAAGTCTGTCTCCTCGAAGAACTGCACCTCCTTCCCCTTCACCGGTTCACCTCCAAGGGTAACCCGGGCCTGCAGCGAGATTTTCTCCCCCCTTGTTGCCTGGCCGGGCAGAATCAACTCCACCTGGGGCGCCTGTTCCTGCTGCTTTTCCGGTGCCTTTACTTCACCGCCGGCCACCTCTCCCACGGTTTCCCTTCCTTGAAAAACCGGGATTTCCGTTTCACCGAGCTTCTCAACCGGTTCTTTGCCGTCCGCTGTCCCGCCTGTTTCCTGGCCAAGAGGTTCCTGAACTGTCCCCGTTTCCTGAATTTCTTCGGCCAATACCTTTTCCTCTTCGGTCTGTAGGGGAGGGAACTTGAAGCCATTTGCCTCAAATTCCTTCCCAAACTCATTCAGGGCCGGGGGCTGAACGTGACACAAGTTACAGTTCTTTTCAAACCCTTCCGGTATTTGTTGGAATAACTTGGCATTGGCCAGGGCCTGGTCAGCCCGGACTAGGTTCATGAAACCGACGGCCAGGATAAGAACCGCCACTTCCACCAGTCTCCCCTTACCCAATCTTCGCTCCTTTCGCGCTGAAGTCATTGGACCGGTCCCTCCTTCCAGAACAATCTACCGTCGCACACCGGTTGCTTCCCCGCTCGCTTCCGTTGTCACCCGCCCTCACCGGCCGCACGGCTAGTCTCCCAGATGGCTATCACTGGGAAGAAACGGAAGAAGAGGGCAACCATAAGCATGAAACCAGCTATAGCGGCCAGGCTCAGTGACCACTCCACCCAGGTAGGGTGATATCGCCCCGGCGCGTCAAAAGGCATCAGGGAAACCTGCAGGGTCGGTACAATAAGGAGATAACTCTTCTTGATCCAGAGGGTCACGGTAATCAGGACGGAAGCAACCGTTAGGCCCGCCACTGTCCGGGTCCTCCGCCAGCAGATGAGAACAGCCGGGACCACGATACTGCCCAAAAGAGAAACCCAGAAAAGAAAGGCCTGCTGGCCGGTCAAGAGGAGGTTCAGGAGTTCCCTTTCATGTGTCGCCAGCTTGTATGCCCCGGGCAGCAGTTCGGCGAAAGAAAAGTACGCGTATACCAGGAGCAGGGCCAGGAGCAGCCACCCGAGCTTCCTGTAATGTTCCCAAGTGATATACTTTTCCAGTTTGAAGACCTTGCGGTAGACAGTCATGGCAATGATAATGGCCGCTACCCCGGAGAAAAAGGCACTGGCTACAAAGTAAGGGGCGAGAATGGTTACGTCCCAGCCAGGCCGGAAGGTCATTGCGAAGATCCAGGCGGTAACAGAGTGCACGGATACCGCCACCGGAATGATGAGTACCGTCATGATACTAATGAGCTTATTCAGCCTCTCCTGCTGTTTTGCGCTGTCCTGCCAGCCCAGGGCCAAGATATCGTAAACCTTCCTGCGCAGGGGGGAGACCGAGGGGCTGAGCCTGTCTCGACAAATGGCAATATCCGGTATCATGGGGAGGTAAAGGTAGATGATGCTGCCGACCAGGTAGGAGGTTACAGCCATTACGTCCCAAATCAAGGGGGATTGCAAGCGCCCGTGAATAAAGACGTAGAATACCCGCTCCGGCCGCCCCATATCCACCAGGATCATGGTGGCCGCCATCAGCAGGGCCGCACCGGTGACCACTTCTGCCAGCCTGGTAACCGGGGCCTGCCAGTGGTTTCCAGTGATGCGAAGCACGGCGGATAGGAACGTCCCGGTCAGGCTGAGACTGACAAAAAACACGACATTAGAGATATATAAACCCCAGAAAACCTGGTCACGCATACCGGTAACAATCAGACCGTGCCGTAGTTGTTCGCTCCAGGCATATAACCCCCACATAATGAACATTGCCATGATGAGAATGCCCAGGTCATAAAAACGTGAAGGTTTGACCAGGGGAGCCAACAAAATGGCTTCCATTTCCGCTCTTCTTTCAGCCGTGCTATTCACGTGCCTCCCTCCCAAATTCCTGGCCGTAACCAGGCAGGTAATACACCCTGGGTTCGGTCCCCAGTTCCTCTTTGAAACGGAAGGCATTGTTCTCCGCCAGTGTCTTCCGCAGGGGTACCACTTCCATACCGTTGGTAATGATGTCCCTCTCTAGGTCACCGAAATAAATAGCCCCCATTGGACATCCTGAAACACATATGGGTATTTTTCCTTTTCTAACGTTATGGGCGCAAAACATGCACTTGCTCACCGTTCCTTTCAAGGCAGGGACAGGATACTCAGGAGAGCGTTCGGCCAGCGCGGCTTCCGGCGTGAGCCTCTGTTGCTTCCAGTTGAAGTAGCGGCGGTGATAAGGACAGGCAGCCATACACACGCGGCAGCCGATACAGCGGTCTTGGTCGATGAGTACCAAGCCTTCTTCCGTGTAATAGCTCGCCCCGACCGGGCAGACGTCCACACAGGGAGCCTTCTGACAGTGCATACAGGGGAAAGGCATCCAATGGCTGCCACCACCTGCCCCACGGACCTTGGAAACTTTAATCCATTCCTGTCCTTCCGGAACAAAGTGACCCTGGTTACAGGTAACAGTGCACTGAGGCGGTTTGTTGATGATCACGCAGCCCTCGCACTTCTTCAGGTCGATAACCATGGTCCACTGTTTGGTGAGTGTCTTCGTCCCGGTAGGCCGAGGATCCAGACCAGACGCAGCCCACCCTTTAGCCTCAACCTTGGAAACCCGACTTAACAGCGGGTAGACTGCGGTACCAAGACCGGCCCAGGTAAGTGTCTGAAGAAACCTCCGGCGAGAGATACCCATGGTTGTCACCCCCAAAACCCTTTGCGACCCCTTTGATCCCGGTTTCACACACACGTGTCTGCTAGTTCGATGTACCTAGTGTCACTACGTACCTGGGACACTCAGGTACGCACTCCCATCGAGACTTTGTTCCCGTTTTCTCAATCTCGGCCCAAAAAACGAGCCTCAGTACGGTGGTACGGCTAAAGCCCACTGTCCCAATCTTCTGCCTCCGTGTTCTACCAGCGTACAAGCCAACGCACAAAACCAAGTCGGACCCCTTTCCATGCCTCTGCCACCCTAGATTGGGTTACACCCATCTCGTCTTTACGTATATTATAGTAAGGCTACATCATCGGAACTAGGTGATGAATGTCCCAAATAACAAAAAACGCCAAGTGACATGAGCACTTAGCGCCTACAAGACCCTCGTAAATGAACTTAGCCCAACTGTTCAATTGCCTTCCGTAACGAAAACAACACTTCTACGAAAATGCCCCGACGGCGCTGGCCTTCCTTCGGGGCATCACGCTCACCGTATAATTGTAATGAACCTCGGCGGCTCCGGGCCGCAGCCACAAACTCACCCTCCGGGCTCATACAGGTGGCTGCGGCTGGTCCTCCGCCGCCTGCGGTTCTTGACCTTGTTCGCTGACCGCCGCTCAGGAAGCCCGCGCCTACCGGTGGTCTGTACCTCTTGTGGAGACTTCAACAACCGGCTTGCTCCAGATCTTCATGCTTCGTGGTGGCGCCATTGATGGCGGCATGGAGCACTACTACGAAAGTGCCACCACCTGCCTCGCCCGGGTTGCTCCTCCACGCGCCTTTCTTATTCCTCGCCCCTTCGGGGCTGCGGCATAACCGGTCTCGTTCCGGAGCACCCCGGGCGTGCAACCTTTGCAACATACCGCTTCCAATTTTCGTGCTTCGTGGTGCCACCGCACCGTTAGGCTTTTAGAGGCGACTCAAAAACTTGATGAGGAGCCGGAGCTCCTCCGGTGTCATTTGCTTGTAGTCAGGCATGATAGAGTGTAAGTCCCCGGAACTCCCACCGGCAATGTAATCCGCCAGTGCGCCAGCATCCATCTTTTGGGAGATACCCGTCAAGTGAGGCCCAGCCGGGGTACCAAAGTCACCCACTTGGTGACAGTTGGGGCACCCGTACTTCAAGAAAATCTTCTCACCTTCCAGTACCTCTGGGGAGGTCTCCCCTTTAATGCTTAAGGTAGGCCAAGCCAGGCCGATGTCGGTCGCCGTCAGAAAAAAGAAGCCCATCATGGACACCACCACCAGTAAGCCAGCCAAGGGTGCCCTAATTAATCTCAAGAAGCCGCGGTCAATTACCAGAGGTATGCTAACCAACAAGAGGACAGCCACAAATACATACCAGGCTATCGCTACTTCCTTGGGTGTGGCCCAAGAAAGAAAAAAGCCTTCCATCTGCACTCCCCCCGGGGACGAATGGATCAACCACCGTAAACCCTGTACTCGGGAAACCCCCTACCACTGGCTCTCGGTAATCTCCTCCTGATCATGACCTTTCCTCTCCAAACCCGGCATTCGTATTCACCGCCCTGCTCCATGTCAAAGACCCTAAATCCCTTCGGCAAACGCAAGACATAAACCGGGCCTTGCCGCGCTCTTGATTCCTTGGACTCATTCAAGACCAGCAGCTCGGGCTTGCCGACGGCGAAATCATTAACGGCACAGATTGTTGTCCACCTTGTAGTGTAGACTTTAAACCCTTTTTCAGAGCTCTCCTTCTTTTTTCTTCTGCCGAAAAAATTCATTTCCGCGGACCTCCGGGGGTTTTTCTGTCTTTATTATACACCGGTGCAGAATCCCCCGAAATCCGCTTGCTGATTGGTTTTCGGAGATCGCCTTTTATGTAGTGCCTGCCTTTACCGTACGCAATCTTTTCCCATTTTCTTCCTAAAACTTGGTACCCCTGCTTGATGACACAGTGAAACTCCCCGGACAGCTCAGCTGTGACTCCCTTCTTCCTTATGCATCGGGATTGATACAAAAAGACAGGTCCCTTTCCTTGGCTGTGTTTCAATATTGAATTTACCCTTCAGCATTTCAATCCTTTCCTTCATACCCATTATTCCCCAATGGCGCACATCGTCACCGGCTGCTTGAGGGATCTCAAAACCTTTACCATTATCACGAACTTCGATTCCTAACACATCAGGATCAAACTTTATCGCAATCTCGATCTCGGTGGCTTCCGCGTGTTTAATAATATTACTCAACGCCTCTTGCAAGAAACGGTACAGGGCTACTTCACGTTTTTCGTCCAGGCGCCTGTCTTGCCCATCTACAGTAATCCGAGTCTTTATCCCCAAAGGCTCGATGTAGGTTTTGACGTACCACTTGAGGGAAGCGACAACCCCAAGGTCATCAAGGACACTAGGCCGCAAATCGAAAATAATGTTGTGAACCTCATCAAAAAGATTTTCGGCCAGATTCCGGAGTGAAGTCAACTGTCTTTTCAGTTGGGCGTGCCCAGACTCCGGGGTTAGTGATGATTCGAGCACCTGGAGGTTGGAAATCAAGACAGTAAGCGACTGCCCGGTCTCGTCGTGTAATTCACGGGCAATCCGCTTCCGTTCCTCTTCCTGTGTTTCAGTGATGGCCTGTAACACCTTCTCCTTGTGCTGTTTCAATAGTTTGTAGGCTTCGGCCAGTTTGAGCCGCCGGTTTTCAGCCAGGTTGGCGATATAGCCACTGATCAACCCCAAGGTGAAGAACATCATGCCGTTGGATATAATTTCGGAAAAAATCAACCTGAGATTATGAAAACCTGTAGGGGAGTGTGCCGTGATTGTACCCACCTGATAATGGGGCAGAATGAAATTGTATTGAGCCCAGAGTACAAAGACCATGGAAGCCCAGCTTAGGAAGCTGAGTAAAATAGAAAACCGGAGGGCACCCACCAACCCCGCCGCGAGAATTACGTAAATATATACCCAGTCAAAGGGGCTGTCTACACCCCCGGTGATCTGATAGACGATGGTAATAATAATGAAGTCGATACCCAGTTGGCAGTAGGCGAGGTAGTTAATCCAGCGTTCACGGTAATTGAGAATAATGAGCGAGAGGCTGTTGAAGAAGATAATCAAGAGTACTACCGCCAAGAGCGGTACAACAGGAAAAGGCAAATTAAGGCTTGGTCGGTAAAGGAAGATACTGCCGAAGAGCAGGTAACCGATTAAGAACCTGATCTTAATCCAGCCCTCAATGCGGTGCCTCATTTCTTCGTTTGTGTCCCCGGAGTCAGCACTGGTAGGCAAAAAGAGTTCTCTTAGAGCCATAGCACACGCTCCAAAAGTAATCCAGGCTTTCCGCACCATGAATTTAACATGCCGTTCCTGTTTCTGTCAACGCCTCTGCCGCTGCTTGGTACGTGCCCAAGAAGAAAACTGTAAGAAACACCTAAAACAGACCCGAACGGACAATGGAGATGATCAGCCACAACCCCAGCAAACCACCCAACAAGAAGCCGATTTCCGCCAGGGGCAAGCTGTTTGTCACCTCTCTCTGGGCAAGGAGCGCAGAACCAATGATCAGGCTGGCAACAATGATACTGACCGCCAGCCGGTTTATGAGGGTTGAGAGCCGGTAACTAAACTCCTTCAGCCCACGGTGTTCCAACCGGACAAGAAAACGCCCGTCCTGAGCCTGTGAAAGAATATGGTTAATCCGGTTGGGTGCCTCTGCCAAGAAGGAAAGGTAATCCATTCCCCTGCGTACTATGATCCCGCGCAGCCTCTGTAGGGAAAACCTCTCCTTCACCAGGGCCCGGGCAACAGGTTCTGCCAGGTCCACCGTGCTCAGGGTGGGATCCAGGGACTGAACGAGGCCTTCCATCGTAACCACAGCCTTCGTCAGGAGGGTGAAGTCAGTAGGAATTCGAATCTGGTACTTGTAGGCCAGCACGAGGAGTTCATTTAGCGCCACTCCCAGCTCCACTTCACTGAGAGGTGCCTCGTAGTACTTTTCCTGTAAGCGGCTCACATCCCGTTTAAGTCGAGCCAGGTCAGTATCCTCGCCAACGATCCCCATCTTGAGGATAGCCTCAACCACCAGTTCCGTACTACGGCTTGTGACCCCAATGACAAAGTCAATGAGCCGATCCCTAAGCTCCGGGCTCAGGCGACCCACCATCCCAAAGTCCATGAACACAATCCGTTCACCTTCAGCAACAAAAACATTCCCGGGATGGGGGTCGGCATGGAAAAACCCGTGGATGAGAACCTGCTCGTAGATGGCCCGCGCCAAACGCCTTGCAATCAAGGTCTTGTTGTATCCACGCCGTTCGATTTCTTCTAGAAAGCTGAGCTTTACCCCGTGGACCCTTTCCATGGTCAGAACGCGCTTAGTCGTGTAGTCCCAAAACACCCTAGGGATGTAGATGTCTGGATCATCACCAAAGTTTCGCCGGAACCGGTCGGCGTTTCTGCCCTCGGTGGTATAATCAAGTTCATCGGTTATGGTAACCTCAAACTCCTCTACCATCTCAACAAAATCGTACATTTGCCCCCAGGCACTATGCCTCCGGGCCAACCGGGCAAGAAGGTAGAGAATCTCCACATCGGTACGAATCTGCCGGGTAATACCAGGCCGCTGCACCTTGACTACCACCTGGCTCCCGTCCGGAAGGCTCGCCCGGTGCACCTGTCCTAGGGAGGCGGCTGCAAGGGGTTTTTCGTCAAAGGAGGCAAAAATCTGGTCCAGGTCACCTCCCAGTTCGGACTCGATCTGGCGCCTCACTTCCTCCAGGGAAAAGGGCGGTACCTCGTCCTGGAGTTTTTCCAGTTCCTCAACGATATCGGCTGGAACCAGGTCAGAACGGGTGCTTAATACCTGGCCGAGTTTGACAAAGGTAGGTCCAAGTTCCTCCAGGGCCAGACGGAGTCTGGCCCCACGGGAAAACCTGTCCCTACGACCCTCCTTCCTGAAAACCCTCTCCCGAAACGGCACATACCTGGAAAGACCGAGTTGGTCGATTATGTATCCAAAACCATGGGCAGCAAAAACCTGAATGATCTGCCGGTACCTTTGCAAGTGACGGTATCTTCTTGAGATCATGGACGAAAAACCTCCACCGGCAGGCTCCGCTTCTTTCCAGGTATTTTTTCCATACCCGGACAAGAAAATCCTGTTAAGACTCTACAGGAACCGGGTAGAGCGCCATCGGAGCCCCAGACCATTCTCACAGGCTGGAGGTTTTCTATCCCTGATCTTTCAGGCGTTCAATCCGGTGTTCCAGTGTTTTTACCCTTCCTTCCAGGCGTCTAATATCAGTTCTCGTAGCGAGATTGGTGGCTTCCAACAGCCTTTTCACACTCTCGTCGGTCCTTTCACGCCAGACGTTGTCTTCCCGCTGGCCTTTTGCCACCACGGCGGAAATGAAGGTGGCCAGGTCCCTCCTACTCCCCTGGGCCTTGTCAACTACTTGCTTTATGACGCGGCCAGTTATCTCTCGCCCGAGGGCGAAAAGCCCGAGACCGAAAAGAAAGCTTCTGTGCAGTGCACCCATGGTGTCACCTCCACGGCCTTGTAATCTAAACCTCCCTGGTTAGATTTTACCCACTCGAGAAGGCCTTTAGAAATTCCAAGAAACCCGGTGCCGGTGGTGCATCTTTCCAAGGCCTGGGCTCCATCTGACAGGTTCCAGGTTTATTTCCCAGTCAGCGGGCATATGATTCCACAGACTAATCAATAGCACCAGACTTCAGAGCCGGCCTGGGTCTCCATAATAAGACCGCTTTTGAAAGAAGAATGAGAATGGCCGGTATCACCGGCCTTTCACGTTAGGAGGAGAGCAAACTGATTCTTGGGGTAGGTAAAGTGGTAGGTGGAATGGTCCTTCTTCGTCTCCTTGGAGCCGCGTTGGAAGTCGTCGTCGCCGTTTTGATGCTGAAGTTAAACCGGATTGACAGTGCCCTGCGGCTCAATGCTCTCTTGGGTCTGGTGGGTCCATTGGTCTTTATTCTCGTGAGTGCCCTGGGCCTGGTGGGGATCGCCGAAACCCTTCCCCTCCACAAAGTCCTCCTCATCACCCTGGGAGTGATCCTCGTCGTCCTGGGAACCATGTGAATACCTGTCCCTTGCCGTGCTGCACACGGGTGCCTCAACCGGCATTGTTGGCGGTATGCCCCCTGAGGTATTCCACGGCCTGGTGGACATCACCAACTGGAACCAGCTCGATTTTTTTGGCCACCTTTCTGGCTTCCTGTACATTCTCTTTTGGAACCAGAAACACCCTGGCTCCGGCCCTTTCGGCCGCGATGATCTTCTGCTTCACCCCGCCGATGGGGCCGATACTCCCATCAGACGAAATGGTACCGGTACCGGAGATGGTTTTACCCCCGGTTAAATTCTCTTCGCCGTCAAGTTGGTCAATTATTTCCAGTGTAAACATCAGTCCTGCCGAAGGGCCTAATACCCTCCCTGAATCAATCGTAACCGGAATCGGTGTGATCGCTTGCAATCCATGGGTTTCGACCAGGATCCGCACTACTGCCCTTCCCTGGTGTTTTACCGTTTTTACATTGACCGCTACTTGGCGGTCCCCCCGCCTCACCACCAACTGGACCGGGGTTCCCGGGTCTCGTGCCGAAACTATGCTGACCAATTCATCGGCCATGCGAACCCGGCTGCCGTCAGCACGGATGATAATGTCCCCTTCCCTCAATTTTCCCTCTGCCGGACTACCGGGAAGAATCTCCACGACCCGGCTCCCCTGACCCTCCAGTCTGGCCCCTGGGTAGCCGGCCACCCGCAGGGCCACAACCTTAGCAATGGCCTGACTCTCACGCATCATTTTCTCGGTGATTTCCAAGTAATCTTCTAAGTCCTTCCCTGGCGGCAAGAAATCCCTTTCCCGTTCCAGTTCTGCCCGGGGGTCAAGTAGTGCATACAAAAACAGCAAGAGATTGGCCTTTCGGGTTGAAACCGTTGTCATCATAAAGGAACCAGGTTCCTTTACCCCGTTTGTTACCTGGACCACATCGGTCAAGTCAATAGCCTCACCGGGCATAACTAGAAGGTAGCCTGTGGGAAGGTAGTAGGCGAGGGCGACGAGAAAAACTAGGACCACGAGGTACTTTAAACCCCGGTGTACCCGGGCATTTTTCACCAAGAAATGCCAGAACAACTGCATACCTCCTCGAGCAAAACAGCCTGGATACTGCCAAAATGCCACTATCCGCCTCGCCCGGGGGGCTCCTCCACTCGCCTTCCTTATTCCTCGGCCCTCCGGGCCTGCGGCATTACGAAAAGCACAAAACCGTCCACAAAATTAGAGCGGCCCTTTCAATCAACCAGGGCCTTCATTTGGGGAAGCAACTCTTCGGCAGCCTTTTCACCGGCTCTAATGCATTCCTCTGCCCGTTCAAACTGGGTGATCCCGATATGACCCACCTGGGGCTGAATAACCACATCCGCCTCAATAATCTTTTCCTTAAGTATCTCACGCTGCATAACCTCAATACTCTGCATGATGACCCCAAAAATCCCGTTTACACGAGCCCGGTTTCCCCCATCCTCAAGCTCCATGCCTACATTGACGGCAATAACCACATCCGCGCCCAAATCACGGGCCACCTGTGCTGGTACCCGGTTGAGAACCCCACCGTCTACCAGGAGCCGACCGTTGTAACGAACCGGGGCAAAAATACCCGGGATCGCAGAACTAGCCCGGACCGCCCGGGCGATGGAACCGCTGGTCAGCACCACTTCTTCCCCTTTTTCCAGGTCTGTCGCCACGACGGCCAGAGGGAGGGAAAGTTCTTCAATCCTTTTCCCGCGGGTTAGAAGGCTGAGGAGGGCTTCCAGTTTCTCACCTGAAACCAAACCGAGCCTGGGAAAGGTAATATCAAGCCAGTGGCGGCGCTTTAGGTTGAGGGCCAACTTAGCCAGCCTATCCGGTGAAATTCCCACCGCGTACAGGGCACCAACCATGGCCCCCATGCTGCTCCCGGCAATACAATTAATGGGAATTCCTTCCCTTTCCAGGACCTTCAACACCCCGATGTGGGCGTAACCACGGGCAGCGCCGGCACTCAAGGCTAAGCCTACAACCTTTGAAGTCCCCAACGGACTCCCTCCCGGCATTCGGAATTCCCTTGCCGTGAACCAACCATCCTCAAATTCGGCTAACACTATCATAATCTTTGTTTTTTAAAAATATATCTAGCATCAACTCCAATGACATCCCAGCCGTGGCCTGGGGCATGCACGCAGCTTTCACCAGCCCGCTTTTTTTGAACTTTCCAGCCCTGAGCCCTTTTTCACCGGCTCTGAAAACAGCCTCCCTAGTTGCCCTGGAACGAGCTATGCAAGTGAACTATCCAGTGAACTCAAACTAAGCTGAATAACCGACAGCAACGATCTTCCTACGCAGTTCAATGATCATCGATGGGACATCAATACCTACAGGACAACGTTCTACACACCTGCCGCAGCGTAAACAGGTATAAACAAGTGGAGCAGCATTTTCCAAGCCTCCTGCTACAAAGGCGGTCCAGATGGCACCTATACCACCCAGGTAGCGGTAACCAAAATACCCTGCTACCTGCTGGAAGACAGGACATTCATACATGCATCCTCCACAGCGCAAGCAGTACAACCCCTGCCTAAATAAATCCTCTTGGGCCATTTTTGTCCGGCCATTATCCACGAAAATCACATGAAATTCGCCCGGCCCGTGGGCACCGTAGGTTGTTACCTTTTCAATGTCCCCTGTCTTGCTGGGTCCACTGATAATATTGATGTAGCCGGGAACGGTATAGTTGGCGTAGCGCCACGTAACTTCGGCCACTTTCATTGCTTCCTGGAAAGTAGGTACTACCTTTTCAATACCTACCAGTGCAACGTGTACAGGTGGAACACCTGTACAGATCCTGACATTCCCCTCGTTTTCAATGATCACTATTGCCCCGGTGTCTGCTGCCACCACATTTGCCCCACTCATGCCGAAATCGGCGGTAAAGTACTTGTTGCGCAAAAACTCCTTCACAGCAGCCACTTCCTTGGCAATGTCAGGTTCAATGGGCCGGCCAAAAAACTCGGTAAATACCTTGGCAACCTGTTCCCGTGGCACATGGATGGAGGGGGAAACAATATGCATTGGCCTATCATGTCTGAGCTGGAGGATAAACTCTCCCAGGTCGGACTCCCAAACCTCGTTCCCTTTTTCTATCAGGTGTTCTCTAACTTCCAGTTCTTCTCCCAAAATACTTTTGCCCTTAACCACTATCTTACCGGTACCAATAATGTCGGAAGCAAGTTTCAGAGCATCATCCCTTGTCTTGGCAAAATAGGTCTTCCCGTTGTTTGCTTCAATGGATTCCCTGGCCTGGGCCACCAGTTCATCCATTCTCTTAATGGATTCTTTCTTGATTTCCAGTACTTCCTCCGCCAGCTGAACCGTATGGGGGAAGCGTTCAAGGGCAGACCTTGTATTATCACGATACGATTTGACAGCACGAAAAAGAGCAAGCTGAATATTGTCATCACTTGCAGCTTTATTAAGTTCAGCGGTATAGTTTTTAAATATGACTTCTAACGGCGTACTCATCATGCAATCCCCCTGTAAAGAAATTCAATAAAATCCTCCAGACGGATGTCTTTCTTGGTATCACGTATCCCCTTGTCAACGGATGCCATGCAGTAAGGACAAAATGTCAATACCAGGTCTGCTCCGGTCTCCTCTAGTTCGTGAGCCCTCTGGCAGGCAATTTGGGAAGATATCTCTGGAAACAATACCTTGCTGGGTCCACCACAACAAGTGGTCCAGCGACGGTTTTGCTCAGCTTCCAGCACCGTCACAGCGTTCATCCTCGCAAGGATCTCACGTATTTCCTCAGTAATTTCAAGCTCCCTGGCCATGCGGCAGGCATCATGCACAACCACTTTCCCGGAAAAACCACAAGGTAATCCACCCGCATTATTTTCCGCCAGTTCCGAAACAGCCTCTACAAATGTCTTTACCTCTATTTCAAAACCTTCAACAAGCTTGGGATAGACAAGTTTAAATATTTCAGCAGCATGGGGGGACAAGCAAACAATTGTTTGCGCACCCGTATTCTTGATCAAGGAAGCTACTTTTTCCGCATGTCTTTCCAAGTCATTCCAAAAGCCAAACTCGTATAGGAGTGCTCCACTGTATATTTCCTCTTCACCCAGGTAACAAAAATCCAATCCCAGCTCTTTAAGTACTGCAGCTGCTTTATAGGGTATCAAGCTAAAGCGCTCGCGGTCTTTGGCCAGTACAGAAGCATAAAGCTTTTCTGCACTGATCCCGGCCTTGTCCATCAAATTACGCAACCCCATCATCACTGAAAAACTCCTGCTCCCCTGATCCATTTTGAGCATCGTCTGTACCAAGCTGTCAATAAAGGGTATGAGCTGGTATTCCCCTCCAGTATAGAACAAGACATCTCCCTGGGTTGGTAAATCCAAACCCTTGGCCCAAGAAGCTACTTCAGGGCCTGTCAGAGCTAACGGGTTGCCGTACTTGATGATGTTACTCCTGATAACCTCGACGGTCTGGGGAAGCCTAAAATACTTTGATCTTATTTCATTAACAGCCATTTTCCTTCACCCCTTAACTCAAACTGGTCAAGATAGCCTGATGAAAATCAATTATTTTGTGGATAGTGGCAATAGACACAAAAATCTTTATACGCCTAGATGCCGCGTTCCTGGCAAGCAACTCACCGAGAACCCCTGCTGAACTTTCGGTAAAGGCACCTCCGGTCGGTTCTCGAATATCCCTGGCCTTGGGGGTGATCTTGAGGGATCAATCTCGAAAATATCTCTTGGTCAAAAGATTTCAACTGCATGTCCTGGCTTCCAGGCACGTGAATTGCCTGCCTGTAGTATCCTCAAATATCCAATTCGCTTCTTGACGCCTGTATTCCTGCTTGGGAGAGAGTTGGCGGCCAGCTCTGCCCGTGAACCGGCCAGCCGGGACCCGCAGCCCAGGGAGCGGGACAGTTGATAGAGCACTGGTCTCTCATCGATACCTAGTGCTCCCCTGGAACCGTCTTCTTTGAATATGTCTTCTTCTGTACCATGGTGACCTCTTCTTCGTGCTTCCTCCATATAGCCAGTTTTCGCGACCCTGATGCCCGCTGGGGTTTTCTGATAACCCTATCCTAATCATAATCCTTGCCTTTCAAAAATATATATGGTATCGACTCCAATGACATCCCATCCCAAGGGGGGAAGAGCCGTGGCCTGGGGCGTGTACGCGGCTTTGGCCGTCCTGGTTTTTTTCTTTTGGCGCAGGCTTTCCGGAAAAGAAAAGGGCAAGGCAACTAGGCATTTCTCAACCTATTTCCTAGCCGCCGCCGGTGCGACCCTCACCATATCCATGGTGCTGTACCCTGAGGTTGCCTTCCAATCGGCCCAGAGGGGCTTGGAGATCTGGTGGACCATTGTTTTTCCAGCCCTACTGCCCTTTTTCATCGGCTCGGAAATCCTCATGGGATTGGGTGTAGTTCATTTCATGGGGGTACTCCTGGAGCCCTTGATGCGCCCCGTCTTCAACGTCCCCGGGGTTGGCTCCTTCGTCATGGCCATGGGCCTGGCTTCCGGTTACCCCATCGGTTCGATCCTGACCGCCCGGCTCCGTTCCCAAAAACTACTCACCAAGGCAGAAGCCGAAAGGTTGATGAGCTTTACCAACACAGCCGACCCACTCTTCATGGCAGGTGCAGTAGCAGTTGGGATGTTCAAGAATGCCCAGGTCGGCGTCATCATCATGCTCGCCCACTACATCTCCAGTCTTGCCGTCGGCCTCATCATGAGATTCCACCAGCCTTACACACCACAAACAAAACAGGACCAGACCCCGGAATTCTTCCTGTTTAAGGCCTTCCGGCGGCTCAGGGAAGCCAGGGAGGAAGACGGCCGCCCATTAGGAAAGCTCCTGGGTGATGCCATCCGACGGTCCGTGAACACCCTCCTCCTCATCGGTGGTTTCATTATCCTTTTTTCGGTCATTATCAAGATGCTAACCATCATCGGGTTTGTCAAGCTCATGACCGCGGCCATAGGTGCGATTCTGACCCCTTTTGGATTACACCCCGGTACCCTGGAAGCCCTGGTGAGTGGCTTGTTTGAAATCACCATCGGGACCCAACTGGCCAGTCAGGCCCCAGCACCACTAACCCAGCAGTTGATCGCAGCCAGCACCATTATCGCCTGGAGCGGGATATCGGTTCACGCCCAGGTGGCTGCCATGATCCAGGAAACAGATCTCAACATCATACCTTACCTCGTAGCCAGGGTAATCCACGCCTCCCTGGCCGGGGTGGTCACCGCCGTCTTGATGCTCGGGCCCGGGAGCGGATTTCTTGCTTCCTATACCGCTTTACCGGTTTTCCTGATCCGCCAGCCGGTCTCGAACCCGGTACAGCTTCTCGGACAAATCACCTACCTTGGTTTCATCTTCTGTCTCCTGCTGGGGGCCATGACCGCTGTTGCCCTGGTCCTCCACCTGACCAGAGCCACCAGGGTGATCACCTTGTGGCGGAGAAAGTAAAGGGGTTCTCATTTACTTAGCCTTGGACGACCGAAACTTCTCCTTAAGCCTCTTCTCCACGTTGCTGGGAACTAACCCCTCAATGCATGCCCCGTAGTAAGCCAGCTCCTTGACAATACTGGAACTCAGGTAAGAATACTGGTTGTTGGTCATCATAAACATTGTTTCCAACTCAGGGTCGAGTTTCTTGTTGGTCAAGGCCATCTGAAACTCATACTCAAAATCTGAGACCGCCCGAAGCCCTTTGACAATCACCCTGGCCTTGTTCTTCCGGGCATAGTCACAGAGCAATCCATCGAATGAGTCCACCTTGACGTGTTCGATCCCTTTGGTCGCCTCCACCAGCATTGCAACCCGTTCTTCTATACTGAAAAGAGGGTCCTTCTCGGGATTATTGAAAACAGTTACGATAACAAGGTCGAAAATCTTAGCTGCCCTCCGTATGATGTCCAAGTGGCCGTGGGTTACCGGGTCAAAACTACCTGGGTAGACTGCAGTGTTCATGTTTGCTCTTCCTCCTCCATGAATACTTGATAGATGCTTAAGACCGTATCTCCATATCTTGCTTGCCTCTTGAGCCTCAGCCTTCCAACTTGATTTGGCATGTCCTGCCTCCGGCTGTGCTCGACTACCAGCAAGGTATCTGCAGCCAGAAGACCGTGCCGATCCAAGCCGAGCAAATCCGAAGCAAGGTTTTCCCGGGCATAAGGCGGGTCCATGAAGACCAAATCGAATACTTCTCCTGCTGCCGCAAGAAAATCCATTGCCTCGTCCAGGCTCTGTTTCAAGATTAGGCTCTGCTCCAAAAAACCGGTCTTCTCCAAGTTTTCCTTGATGGCCTTGACTGCCTTCCAGTCCTGGTCCACAAAAACCGCCTTGTATGCCCCCCTGCTCAGGGCTTCAATACCGACCGCCCCCGAACCGGCAAAGGCATCTAGAAACACGGCATCTTCCACCCGGTAAGCCAAAATCGAAAACAGAGCCTCCCTCACCCGGTCGGCAGTAGGCCTGGTTTGTTTTCCCTTAGGTGCCTTTAGCTTATACCCTTTTGCCCTACCCGCAATCACCCGCATCCCGTCGGACACCACACCCATTTTGACGACAATACTGGTTCTGCCCTTGGTTTTCATGCTTTCGGATGCCGCCGCTTGTTGGGGAAAAACACCTATCCCCCCACCACGGTTGCTCTTTCACGCGCCGTTCTTGTTCCTCGGTCCCGAGGCCTGCGCTATCTACATAACCGGTCTCGCTCCCAGGTAGCCCTGGCGTGCCACTCTTGCGAACGACAGGCACCAATCTCTATACTTGGTGGTGCCGCTGGTACAGTATGGGTGAGGATACCGAATTAATGATCCTAGTATCCTGGACTGTTGTCTTTTACCAAGTACATCTTAAGAATACTCGCAGCCAGCCCTGCACATACTAGAGAAGGAAAAAGCAAAAGGTTTTCGGCAAGTTGGAGTAGGTTTAACCCTCCCCCACAGGCTCTTCCTCCGGTTTCTCCTCTCCCACTTGGTTGATGCAAAACCAAGTTTTGTATCAACCATCTTTTTTTCTCCCCAACGCGCTAGATTGCCTTCTTCCAAGGCAGTGGGACTATGAGGCACCGACCCAAGCACCCTTCTTGCCAAGCCTGTCGTCCGCTGACTTACGTTAAACCTATTCTCTCCTTGTCCGGTAGGACCTCCTTGGATCCACATCTTCTTTCCTCGAAGCAAGCTCGGCCCAACACTTGGGAGCCTCCTACCAGTTCCGCACCAAACCGAATAGAAGCCCAACCTTTTGGTTATGATACCCATGGTTGAAACTCATCTTTCGACAAGCACCTGGAGGCAAGGTACATGAAAACTAAGGTCGGAAAGAAATACCTTTTTAAACATATAGACGCCCGGACTGACCTCGCCCTGGAAGCCCGGGAGATGCTGGGTATCAAAGGCGAGGTCCCCGGAGTTCGGGTGGAAAAGGAGAAGAAGGGCCAGGCCCTGGTAACCAGGGTTGAAATCTTTAGCGACGAGGGGGAGCAGGTACTCGGAAAGGTAAAGGGAAACTACATAACCATTGAGGCCGCCGGGCTTAGAAAAAGAAACCGGGAGCTTCAGGAGGCGGTAGGCAAGGTCCTTGCGGACGAACTCAGCCGGCTCATGGGCCTTGATGACGACACCAAGGTCTTTGTTGTAGGGCTGGGAAACTGGAACGCTACTCCCGACGCCCTCGGTCCCCAGGTAATTGCCAACCTGCTCATAACCCGGCATCTCCACGAGCATACCCCTGAGGAGGTAAGGGGGGGGCTGAGATCCGTTTGCGCCCTGGCGCCCGGTGTGCTGGGACTAACCGGGATAGAAACCGGTGAAATCATCCTCGGCATCGTCGACCGCATCAAACCAGACCTGGTGCTTGCCGTTGACGCCCTCGCCGCCCGTAACCTGGAACGAATCATGACCACCATCCAGATTTCGGATACCGGGATACACCCGGGTTCCGGAGTAGGGAACAAGCGGGTTGGGATCACCAGGGAAACCGTCGGTATTCCCATCTATGCATTAGGGGTGCCGACTGTTGTCCACGCGGTCACCATTGCGGCCGATACAATTGAACTTCTTATCGACCAGTTCCGCGGAGAGGTCAAATTCTACGATATCCTGGAAGAAATGGACAGCCAAGAACAACGAAACCTCATTAATGAGGTCTTGAGCACATCAGTTGGGGATCTGATGGTAACCCCCAAGGAAATCGATGTCTATATTGAGGATATTGCACGCACCCTCGCAGGAGGCATAAATTCTGCGCTGCATCCTAAAATTAGTTACGATGAGGTCATGCGTTACATCATGTGAGAAACACAAGATTGGAAAAAAATGAGCGGAAGATTCTTCCGCTCACTTGGTATATTAAATTGTTATCGAGTTGTTCCGCCTCCAGTTTGGGCCAACTGGCGCTCGGCAAGTTCGATCATCCTCCGGACCATCTGGCCGCCCACAGCTCCGCACTGGCGGGCCGGCAGGTCACCCCAGTAATTGCCGGGAGGATTGATACCGAGCTCAGCGGCAATTTCGTACTTGAAGTTATCCATCGCTTGGCTGGCCTCGCGGACGAGAATGCGGTTAGTTCTTTGGCCTTCAGCCACTAAGTCTCACCTCCTTTTTAGAGCTAGTCTTAGTATTGCTCTGTTAAAGGGGTTTATGCTAGAATTGTTTGCCTTAGCAGTTCCTTACTTTTAGTTAAAATAACTGAAAGCACCCCGGTTAGAGGTGCTTTCAACTTCACCAAAGTGTTTTAACTTTACTGTTACTCAGCGAACTCCGCCAGCGCCGCCGCCACCCGGGCCAGTTATTCCACCGCCAATTAAGGACCTTTCTGCCAGCTCAATCATCCTTCTAACCATTTGACCACCAACTGCCCCGCACTGGGCCGAGGGCAAGTTGCCCCAGTAATCATCCTGGGGAACCTGGAGGCCGATATCCCGCGCAACCTCGTACTTGAAGGAATTCAGCGCCTGTGCGGCCTCCCTAACCAGAGCCCGGTTCCGTTTTTGCCCCTGTGCCATGTGGTTATCACCTCCTTGGCTCTTGTGCTAAGTTTAGTTTCGCACCGCAGTATCTTTTTATGCTAGAAGTATTTGGGTCTAGTTTAACATGGTTCGAAACCAACTATTTAGCCAAATGCACCAATTGAGAGGGAAAAAAACCAGCAAAAAAAACCGGTATATTAAAACCCGGTTGATGGAACCTAGAAGCGAATGCAGAATTATTCGGATTGGATTACCAGGCAGGACCCCGCTTTCTACACCTTGTTACCTAACTTGGGCCGAATCCCGCACCGGTTCAATGTTGGGCCGCCCCTCGATTTCAGATAGGATATCTGGGTGGGCTGCGATAGATGCCTTCAGGGTTTCTCCCCTGAGCCCGACGCGGGCGGCTTCCAGGCTTAGAACGTCTCTTGTTTGCACGTTCCCAAGATTAACGCCGGGGCCGAGGGCCAGCAGTAATTTCTGCTGTTGGGAAACCATGGGTGCTTCCCAGATCACGCAGCACGGGTCGCCCACTTCTTCCAGGATCCCATTGAAGAGCTCTTCCCTTACCGAACCGTCCATGTTGTAGATGCCGACCCCCCGACCTGAATCCCTACCTTCGATGATCACCTTGTAGGCCCCTGCATCCAGGTCGGCCCAGACCTGGTCCCTGACCCTGGATGGTATGATTTTAGCAGACCGGTCTTTTTTCCCAACCTCAGCCACCACCCCAAACCCTTCCCTGCACGCCAAGCGAATCAACTCCGCTCTCAAGTTCGGTTTCATATTCACGGTACCTTCAGATACCTCGAGAAAAGAAAACCCGAGGTCGGCTGCCCTTTCCAGGAATTCCCTGTACCTTCCCTGCAGAACAGCCACCTCCAGCAGGGTTCCACCAGGGTATACCTCTACTCCGTGGGCTCTAATCATGGCTATCTTTTCACGTAACAACCAATCAGGGTACAATACCGAAGTGCCAAAGGCAAGCTTAATAAAGTCCATGTACTCGGCAGCCGTTGTGAGCAGGTCCTGCACTTCCTTCAAACCGAGCCCCTTGTCGATTACCATGGTTAAGCCGTGATCCCTTGGCTTGGTGGGCCTTCCTGAAACTGGAGGGTCCACCACACTGGCCCAACACCCGTTGCCTGAATCTCCAGCCATAAGAGTCTCTCCCTCCCAATCCCTCTCGGTTTCTCCCAGCCCTTCCTCCTCCAATCTATTCGAGACTGCGGCAGGCCGTTCGGTATTACGTTTACCGGACCCCAAAACTCAAATCCGAGAGGGGCCCATCTCTCCCTCTTGCCCGGGTCCAAAGCCTCAACCCTTGCCACCTGGGTCGCCCCCAACTTGGCGGCTCACCCCAAACCTCTCGTTCCTTGCAGCTGTTCAAATCGGGCCAAGCAGAAAAAGGGGCCACCGGCCTCCGCAGGTGGTCACCCGACTGTGGCGACAGAAGCGAAAAATAAAAAAGAAGGACCTTTTTTAAAAGGCCCAACCACTTTTCAAGGCCGTACCAGGCCTTGGAATGCCTGGTAGAAACCCGGGAAAGAGACGTCGACACACTCCCCGTCCACAATGGTGGTCGGGCCCCTGGCCCCAAGGGCCGCAACCGCCAGGGCCATGGCCATCCGGTGGTCACCTCGGGAAGAGCACCTGGCCCCGGTCAACTCCCGGCCGCCCTCAATGACTAAGCCATCCGGCAGGGGGGTAATGCAGGCCCCCATTCGACCAAGTTCAGCGGCCAAGGCTTCGATCCGGTTGGTTTCTTTGACCTTCAGTTCCCCGGCCCCACGCACCACTGTCCTTCCACTGGCATAACACGCAGCAACCGCCAGGGCAGGAATCTCGTCAATGAGAGTGGGAACAAGGGCCGGGTCAATCTTCGTACCGTGCAAGTCGGACGTTCCAACCCGAAGGTCGGCCACGGGTTCCGGCCCGAAATTCCTCTCGTTTTCCACTTCGATCCTGGCCCCCATGGCCCGGAGTGCCCGAATTACACCGGCCCTGGTAGGATTGACCCCCACCCCTTCAATGATCAGGTCCGACCGGGGGCGAATGCAAGCCGCCACCATCAAAAAGGCAGCCGACGATATGTCCCCAGGTATCACAATTCTTTGACCTTCTAGCCTGGCCAAACCCCGTACAGCAACCCTCCGCCCCTTCCGGTCGACTTCAGCTCCAAAGGCCGAAAGCATGCGCTCCGTATGGTCCCGTGAAGGGCCCGGTTCGACAACAACCGTTTCCCCCTCCGCCCGCAGACCTGCCAAGAGAAGGGCTGACTTTACCTGTGCACTGGCCACAGGGAGGCGGTATTCGATTCCCCGCAAAGGGGAACCTACAATGGCAACTGGGGCATACTGCCCCTGGGCCCGACCGAAAACACGGGCCCCCATCTCTTTCAAAGGTTCCGCCACCCGCCCCATGGGTCGCCTGCGGAGGGAAGCATCCCCAGTGAGGACAGAGAAAAAATCGGTGCCAGCCAGGACTCCCATCAGGAGCCTGATGGTGGTACCAGAGTTGCCGGCATCCAAAACCACCTTCGGCTCCCTTAAACCATCAAAACCACGTCCTTCAATAATCAGCCGGTTCTCACCCCGGTTTTCCCACCTCACCCCCAGGCTGGTAAGACAGGCCAGGGTCTGAAGCGGATCCCTCGCCCGCAAGAACCCCTCGACCTCGGTCATACCGTGAGCCAAAGCCCCAATGATGGCCGCCCTGTGGGAAATGGACTTGTCACCCGGGACCTGAAGGCGCCCCCTCAACTTGAGTTGGGGTTCGATGGTGACCACTGTACCGTCCCTCCGGTTTCTTTCCTGGTTCTCAACAGCATCCCTACCCCCGTCTCGAAATACCAAAGCCCGCCCGGCTGAGCACATCTTCGGCCTGGGCCCTTTCCGCCGCCGACTTGAAAGCCAACCGAATCACACCACCTTCTCCTTCCCTGAGCCGGAGAATCTCGATATCCGTAATACTCACCCGGGCCTCCCCCAGAGTACTGGTTATCTCTCCGATTACCCCCGGGACATCCTTGACCCTAACCACCAGCTCGAAGCTCTCGGGGAAAATTCCTTTTCGTCCGCTAGGAATTGCCTCCCTGACTCTGCGCGCGCAACGAAATTCTTCGGCCAAAAAGGTGGTATCCCCTTCAGCCACAAACCTCTCGAGCCTGCCCAGTGCCTCTCGGTACTTCCCCAGCACCTGGAGGATCATGTCCCGGTTGGTGACACATATGTCCTGCCACATCATTGGCGGGCTGGCTGCCACCCTGGTAGTATCGCGAAAACCACCGGCTGCCAGGCGAAGAATGCCACCCACTTCCCCATCCATGTCCCCCACCGTGCGCGCGAGGGACACGGCGACAATTTGGGGCAGGTGGCTCACAGCGGCCACACACAGGTCGTGCTCGGCAGCGGACATGTAAATGACTTCACACCCGGTCAAACTTAACAATTCAGCCACTGAACGGGTGACAGCCGGCATGGTTTTCGTGCCGGGAGTGAGAATATAGACGGCATTCTCAAAAAGAAAGGGGTCAGCAGCTCTAATCCCGGCCTGTTCAGAGCCAGCCATGGGATGACCACCCACGAAGTAGACCCCATCCGGCAGGACCTTTTCCATGTGTTCAGTTATCACCCGCTTGGTGCTCCCGACATCAGTAACTACCGTGCCCGGTGCCAACAAGGAACTGAGCTCAGAGGCAATTTCCAGCATGGCCCTAATGGGAGTACACAAAACCACCAGGTCTGCCCCGGCAACCCCTTCTCTGAAGTCGGTTACACCCCGGTCGATGGCTCCCCTTTCCAGTGCCAGGTGAAGGTTCTCTTCTGAAAGGTCAATCCCCACCAACTCAGCATCCAAACCCCGGTGGCGCCACGCCAGTCCCAAGGATCCTCCAATCAGGCCTACTCCCACGATGGCAATCCGGGTAAAGGAACTAAAGTCTGATTCCATCACCAGCCACCATCCTACCAGGTCGTGCAGCGACCGACAGCTTGAGCAACCACACCCAGCTCATGCATCAATTCCCGGAAATGCTCCGGGGTTAAAGACTGTGGCCCATCCGACCAGGCCCGTTGGGGTTCAGGATGAACCTCCACCATGATCCCGTCGGCCCCTGCGGCTACAGCCGCCTTGGCCATGGGTGAAACCAGGCGCCACTTCCCTGTTCCGTGGCTCGGGTCAACAATGATGGGCAGATGGCTGACTTGCTTTACAGTCGGAACCGCACTGAGGTCAAGGGTATTCCTGGTCATGGTTTCGTAGGTACGGATCCCGCGTTCACACAGGATCACGCTGTAATTGCCCGCCGACATGATGTACTCAGCCGCCATGAGCCATTCCTCGATGGTAGAGGACAGGCCCCTTTTTAATAACACTGGCTTATCAGACTTACCCACCTCGCGGAGCAGGTAGAAATTTTGCATGTTCCGGGCCCCGATTTGGAGGACATCGGCATACTCGCTGACAAGTTCCACGCTCCTCTGGTCCATAACTTCTGTAACAATCAGCAACCCGGTCTCCGCGCGCGCTTCCGCCAAGAGTTCGAGACCCTCCTTCTCCAAGCCCTGGAAGCTATAGGGGGAAGTCCTCGGTTTAAAGGCCCCGCCCCGGAGCATCGTAGCCCCCGCAGCTTTAACCGCCCGTGCCGTCTCCAGGAGCTGCTCCCGGCTTTCAACCGCGCATGGGCCGGCCATAACGGTGATTTCCTCGCCCCCGATCCTGACCCCGTTAAGTTCGATCACCGTATCCACTTGCTTGAATTCTCGGCTGGGCAGCTTGAACCGCTGCAGGATGGGAACAACCTTCTCCACCCCTTCCATGGCCTCTAGAGGCACACCGTTGAGCTTCTTGTCGTCACCGATGGCACCGATGATGGTTACCTCCACCCCCCTGGAAAGATGGATACCAAACCCCAGCTCCTTGAGCCTTTCCACTACAGCCTGGATCTGTTCTTCGGTAGCCGACCGGTTCATTACCACTACCACCAATGATCACCTCCCTGTTACACGTAAAGCTCTATACAAAAAACCGTCCCCACAAGGGACGGAAACTTCCGCGGTACCACCCTTATTGGCAATGGCCCACTTACCCCACCAGGTCAGGGCAACCAGCTCACAGCACTTGGACCAGGCGCCCGCCGGTGTTTTCCGGTAACGGGGAAAACCGTCAAAGCCTACTCTCACCTGCAGGTGATTTCGGTTTGCGCTCCCAGGTGTATTCGCGCCGGTCCTGCCGCTGGTTCGCAGCAACCACCAGCTCTCTGCTGGACAGAAATCGGCCTACTCTTCCCGGTCATGGCTTTCTTTCATCTTCCTAGTTTGCCTCCAATGTTACCATGTGTGACCAGGGTTGTCAATGCCTCTGCCGGCTTTTCCTCTCCGGGGAGAAAGAGGGAAAAGAGCCAACCTAAACCTGCCACCATCCCAAGCAAGTACAGTAACATATTGAGGCCGTAAATTTCAGCCACGTAACCACCAGCGATGGGTGCGAGAGAACCGGCGGTGAACTGGGAAACAAAAAGCAGGCCAAAAACCAAGCCCCGCCGCGAAGGGTCGGTCACATCAGCCAAGATCGTAGTTATGGGTGCCTGCAGGATAAAGAAGGCAACACCGAGCGTGACAATGGCAGCCGTCAGAACAAAACCTGGGCTGGCGAAGGGGATTAGAACCAGGACCACAGCCGAAGCCAGGGTCCCGAGGCGTAACGGCAGGCGTCGGCTGACATGGTCCGCAAGATACCCACCCAGTAATTGCCCCAAGATGCCTACCCCGTAAAGCAGCAGGGAAACCGTGAAGGCTGCCGTGGAAACCAGCTGCCCGCGTACATCCTGCAGGTATATTGGTAAGAAAGCGAAGATCCCGGTGGTAAAGATCCCCTGGCTCGCGGCAAGACCGAGAACGATGAAAACCACTGACGGTAGGCCCGTGGTTTCCGCCGCAGAAGCCTGTCCTGCCCTGACCACCCCACCAGCTGGTTCAGCTTCCCTTCCGGGACTGTCTTTGCTTTCCGCCGTTTTGGGTAAGAATCGAAAAGCAAGAAAGGCGCCGATAAATCCAGGCACGGCCCAGATAATGAAGGGAGCACGCCATCCCCACCAGAGCACGAGAATCCCGGTGACCAGCGGCCCAAGCACCTGGCCCAGGTTCCCACCGATTCCGTGCACCCCCATGGCCCTACCAACACCCTTCGTGCCCAGGATGCCGGAAAGCGTCGTAAACCCCGAAGGGTGGTACAGGCTGGCCCCGAAACCCATGACCACCAACCCTACTGCCAGTTGGGGCAAACCAGTGGAAAAACCCGCCACCAGGGCCCCTAAAGCAGCCAGGGCCACTGAAGCAACCGTGGTGGCCTTACCACCGAAACGATCGGTAATCAGGCCGGCCGGAAGGCCACCGATTCCGTACGCTGCATAAACGTATGTTGCCAGAATACCTATCCTGTGGTAGTCAGCAGTCCCGAATTCTAGGGCAATCGTCTTCAAAAGAGGCGTAAAAAATATGATGTAGACATGGACCATACAGTGAGCCATAGTTAAAGACAGCAGTGCAACCCGGCCGGCTCTTCCCATTTACCATCCTCCCCTGGCCCCTCTGGCCCTGGCCAAAACCTGCCCGGTTTTCTTTTCACCTTTACTCGACAGAGACAACATAGTAATAAAGGGGTTGACCACCCCGGTAGAGCTCCACCTCAGCCTCTGGGTAGTCCCGGGCAAGTACTTCGACCGCTTCCCTGGCCTGCGGTTCCTCGATGTCTTCTCCAAAGTAGACAGTAATTATTTCCGTTTCCTGGTCGGTCATTTGGCGGACCAGTTCCCGCAAGACCTCATTGGGGTCGTCCCCCACCACCAGGATCTCGCTCTCACGAAGACCAAGAATATCTGCCCTGCTGATCTTCTGGCCGTTCACTTGGCTGTCCCTGATGGCATAAGTAATCTCCCCGGTCCGAACTCGGTACATGGCTTGCTCCATTCGTTCCAGGTTATTTTCAAAATCCAGTCCGGGGACCATAGATACCAGAGCTGCCAGCCCCTGGGGAATCGACCTGGTCGGAAGAACAAAAACCTCCTTGTCACTCAACCGGGCCGCCTGCTCAGCAGCCAGAATCACATTCTTGTTGTTTGGCAGAATAATGACTCGTCTTGACCTAACCCTGTCAACCGCCTTCAAGAGGTCCTGGGTACTGGGGTTCATGGCCTGGCCGCCCTGTACCAGACCCTCAGCACCCAGGCTTTCAAAGATTTCCCGGAAGCCTTCTCCCGCAGCCACCGCCACGATTCCAGGCTGCCGGTCCTCACTACCAGTCGCAGGCTCCCGGCTGCCGGAGGCACCAGTACCACCAATACCGGCAGTCCCGGTGCCAGCACCGGTGGCCTCCCCTGACTGTTCTCCAGGAGGTGGCATTTCTTGTTGGCATGGGCCTGCCTCATCCCTGGAAACCTGTGTCTGCCCAGCTGCCTGGGAACCGGGTGCCCTGGAAACCGAGGCCCGAAAGTTCTCGTGCTGTTCCCGCATATTGAAGATTTCTATTCTTCTCAGCTCCCCAAACCGAAGGCAGTAATCAAGGATCGAGCCTGGGTTGCGCGTATGGACGTGGATCTTGGCTAACTGCCGGTTTCCGGCGACGAGAAGCGAACTGCCGTGAGATGCCAGGTGTTTTCGGATATCGTCAAGGGGCAAGTCCGCACCCGTGAGAAGAAACTGAACATCGTATGGATCCTCAATCTCAACCTTTTCCCTAAAATTTGGCTGGGCGTGGACCCCAACCGCACCGCTTTCTACATCAGCTGCCCTTCCCCGGTCGTAATCCTCTTTTTTTGCCTCGGTTAAGGCCCTGGCTGCTCCGAGCAAAATCAACACCAAGCCCTTGCCCCCCGCGTCAACCACTCCGGTCTGGGCGAGCACCGGCAGAAGGCGGGGGGTTTCAGAAAGTGCTTTCTCCGCCTGAGAACAAACAGCCTGCAGTACTTGGCCGATATCAGCCCCTTCTGCCGCCCTCTCCACCCCGGCACGGGCGGCCTCCCGGGCTACGGTCAGAATCGTACCTTCAACAGGCTTCATCACCGCCCTGTAGGCGGTTTTGACCCCCTGTTCCAGGCCCCGGACCAGTTCAGCCGGACCAATGGTGCTGCACCCCTCAATTCCCCGGCTGAAACCCCTAAAAAGCTGGGAAAGAATCACCCCAGAATTCCCGCGCGCCCCCATCAAGGAACCCAGGGCCGCCGCCTGGGCGACGGCGGTACAGGTATCTAATGGGCACTTGTCCACCTCTTCCACGGCTGCCTTCATCGTCATCACCATATTGGTACCGGTATCGCCGTCGGGAACGGGGAAAACATTGAGTTCATCAACCTGTTCTTTTTGTTGGTCCAGCAGATCATAAGCCAACCGGATCATCCTGGCCAAAACAACTCCATTTATCCTCTCCAAATCCACCACGTTCTCCTCCCTAGTTCCCCTCTGCAACTCTTACCCCTTGAACGTTTATCTCTATATGCTTGACATTCATCCCAGTGGCCGCTTCCACGTTGTATTTTACCTTATCTATAATGTTGTGGGCTACTTCAGGGATGTTAACCCCGTACCCCACGATGAGATAGAGTTTAATCGATACCTCGTCCCCTTCGCTGTAGACCTCAACCCCTTTGCTGAGGCTTTCACGCCCCAGGAGTTCAGCGATCCCATCCTTAAGCTTCCGGGAAGCCATTCCGACAACACCGTAACATTCGGTTGCTGCCACTCCTGCAACAGTGGCAATCACCTCATCATGAATTATTACCTTTCCGATATCCCGCGCGATCTCCTTTCCCAAGTCCGGTCAGCCTCCATTCTCACCACTTGGTTGCTCCGGCCCTCCACCTTCGTCTAGTGGTTCGCCCTGTACCCTTAGGATCCCTTCTAGAGTTGCTTCGTCCAGTTTAGTGTGTTAGAATGGGAACGTGTCTTGAGGTCATCAAGGCCGTGCTCGCCGTTAGTATCAGATCATAAACTTGAACCAATTCTCAATCCAAAGTTATTGTTGGTCCAGGGAGGTTAGACGCATATGGCTAGAAGGTGTGAAATTTGTCAAAAAGACGTCTTGACCGGAAATAGAGTCAGCCACTCGAACCTAAAAACAAAACGCAGGTGGCTTCCCAATCTCCAGAAGGTCAAGGCAGTCGTGGACGGAAAAACCAAGACCATCTCCGTTTGTACGCGCTGCCTCGGTTCGGGTAAGGTGCAGCGCGCTTACTAGAAACGGAACAGGTCCAATGAAGGGGTTAGCGCAGGCTTCCAGGGCGGCGGGCAGCAAACGAGTTTGAGAAACACAGGTAAGGAGAGGAATAGCCGCACCCTTAACCCTTACTGGATATCGAGTAGGGTGGCGCTAGGTGATCAAGCTAGCGCCATCCCTCTCACAGAACCGTGCGTACGGGCCA
>ENA-OSAE01000124-OSAE01000124.1-marine-sediment-metagenome-genome-assembly--contig:-NODE-124-length-54477-cov-56.372478_pt1 | contig 54477 bp, 51 predicted proteins | sample MGYA00237870_ERZ529317 | MGnify/ENA primary metagenome ERZ529317 (study PRJEB26369, sample SAMN03142812) | marine sediment metagenome | biome: marine; feature: borehole; material: sediment... | reverse complement strand
GACATAATAACTGGCTCTCATACCATTTCAAGGTTTCCACAGGAAATGGAGGGGGTAGAGGGTTTACTCAACGCTCGCCCGTAAGGTGTCTGTAAGCAGAAAATGCAGCAACTGCTCCATCTCCACATGCCGTGACGACTTGCTTTAACGGATTATCGCAACAGTCACCAGCGGCAAAAATACCTTCAATGTTTGTTTTCTGCTCCTTGTCAACCTTTATGTATCCCATATGGTCTCTCTCAACTCCGAGTTCCGCCACAATATCTGTTGCAGGTCTCATGCCTATCGCAATGAATATTCCGTCAGCATCAATCTTGACCTCCTCCCTCTTCTCTCTGTTGTATACAACAACTTTCTCAACCTTCCCTGATCCAATGATCTTTCTCAGTGTTGTGCTCGTGAGAACTTCAATCCCCCTCTTTTCTACTTCCTCTATCAACGCCCTTTCAGCTCTGAAAGAGGGAGTTCTTGATACAATCGTGACCTTGCAGCCAATATCGTGCAGATATATCGCGTCTTCAAGAGCTTCCTTACCGCTACCGTAGACAATCACCTTTTTACCTCTGAAAAAGTTTCCGTCACAGGTTGCGCAGTAGCTCACGCCCTTTCCAATAAAAGCACTTTCTCCCTCAATCCCCGCCTCTCTGTGTTTTCCACCGGTTGCGACGATAACAGTTTTTGTTTCATACTCTCCATTCTCGGACACAATTGTGAATGTCTCACCGTGTCTCTCAATTCTCTCCACCTTCTCCATCTTCCACTCAGCTCCAGCTTTCACAGCCTGCTCTTTCATCTTCTCAAGAAGCTCCATTCCGCTGCCCTCAAAGCCCGGATAGTTTTCAATCTTTGCAGCAAGGGAAAGCTGGGAGACAGGGTCTACAGTTTCGAAGAATACAGTCTTAAGGCCATATCTCGCAGCATATAAAGCAGCAGTCAAACCTGCTGGGCCTCCACCGATTATCGCCACGTCATACATGAAGTTGGTTAGTTTGAATGACTAATAACATTTGCCCGCTTTTGAATTTGGAATAAGCTCGCGGCTATGGACAGCCACTTGAGTATACTGTCCAAGCATTGTAGCTTCTGAGCAATTTTTTGATCGGCAAATTCCTTAAATGTTATACTACTGTAAACTCTTTACTCAAACGATCCGGTGGAGGAGAGTGTGGGGGGAGAAAGGCAGAGGGGGGTGAACACTCAGTATTACGGCAGGAAGAGCAGAAAATGGCGTTAATAGTAGAAGCAACAGCTTCCATGGACGATGCAGGCAGAGTTGTGATGTGTTAGGGGTCTTGGATGAAGCAACGACTAAGCACACAAGCAGTGTAGGGCATATATTGTTGCAAGATAAATCAGTAAGACCGACAGCTTTGGGGAGGGTTAATATAGAAGAGCCAAAAAGTTGGTTTGGCATAGACATCATAAGAAGAGAATTGATGTGCTTCGTAGAGATGGGAATTGAATAAAAAGTGCAAAATCAGAGTTTAAGACAAAAACTAAAACTAAATAGAGAAATAAAAACAGGAAAATAGATGCTGTAGTTCTGAGAAAGCTGCGGTTCATCAAATCTTTCTATACAGGAAAGAGCGTGCCTCAGGCAGCGAATGAGGTTGGAATTAGCAAGGTTACCGGCTACATATGGCTTGATGATGGGAACGAGAAAGTTTAGAGAGCCTAAAAACTCAATTACGGAGGAAAAAGACCTTCTGAGCTAAGCGAAGAGTAGAAATGGGGGTTGAAAGCCATTCTGAAGGAAAAAGATAGCTGGACAACTAAGTTAGAGAACTCATCAAGGAAGTTCGGGGTGGAGCACTCTTTAAGACTTATTAGCAGAATACAGAAATCCTTAGGAATAATGTACGCAAAACCCCTACCAGTTAGACCTACAGAAAGCCTGAAAACACCAAAGAAGTAAAAAACTTGACGAGGCTTTAAATTCTCACAAAGACTGCATTATCGGATTTCTGGACGAAAGCTCACTTTAACTTACAGTAAACTCAATGCTGCAGTCTTTTAGCAAGTCGTAAAAAAGAGCACGACAAGGCTTAGGACTAATACTTTCGGTTTTTATGCAATAAACGGGAACGGCGTTATTGATTTCAAGGAGAGTTCAAAAAGGAGGATGTATGTGAGTTTCTGGAGGAAATAAAAGAGACAAATCCCGATAGTCCAATAGTTGTAAATTTCGATAACTTATTGGGCAAATAAAACAGAGGGGATTGCTGGTGAAGTGGGCATCATTCTGGTGTTCTCTCCTCTTTATTCTCTAGATTCGGATCCGATAGAGTTCATATGGAAAAGCATAAAGCGAGAACTTTTCCTCTGCAGATAGAAACTCTGGGTGAGCTGAAAAACGTAATTAGGAATGGCTTTAACAGATTCAGTAAGAGTTTGGTTTCGCAAAGATGATGAATTCTTAATTAGTAAGGTTTGTTATGTCGAACACTATAGATTGCTGATGGGAGAAGTTACAAATTTTAACTATTTTTAACCAAACCCCGTGTTTAAAATGTAAATCGCAAAGACCACCAAAACGTTCAGGCAGAGGAGGAGTATTCCGATAATCGTCAAAATCTTCCCATGTATCTTGTAGTTGCTTCTGTTACGCAGCAGTGTGCCAGTGAAGATCAAAAACACTGCAAGCAGAAACGCTCGCATGCTGAAACCGTATTCCATTCCCAAAAGCTTTAGGACGAGAGCCAAAACATTCATGCTCTCACCAAAAATTAAGATGGGGATGCATCCACAATTACATCCACCCAGTTGCCGTTGTTATCCACGCACTTGAATAACCAGACGATCTTGTAATACTTTTGGTTTTCGCTCCCCGCATAGTAAGCAAGTTTCACCTCTCTGACTTCAAGTTTTGTACCAGTATAAAGCGGTCTGCTCAGCAGTTCTTCCTTTTTGAGTTTTGTGAATGCCGTTTCGGCTGAAATTATCTGTTTTTTACCCGCCTCCTTAATCTCCCGCCATAGCTTTGAGATGTAGATTATTTCGTTTTCCGCAACCGCTGCGACGATACCGTCAGCAGCTGGGCCTATGACTGGAATGCCGTTAATCTCCCTTCCGTAAATTATACTCACGAACTCCGGTTTTTCTCTTACGACCTCTCCAGTTTCCGTGTTCATAACTTTAGTTGTTATTGTTTGAACGCTTTTCAGCACAAGACCGTCGTATTGGTCAGACAAGCTTAGAATCTTAATTGCTTCACTTTCACTCGGCACATATTTGACTTCTTTGAGATTTTTCTTTGGTGGAATTAGTGTTCTTTCCACATCTGTTATCCTGTACACCGTAGCAACCTTGATTTTTGGAAGTTCCGTTTTCAAAGTTATTTCAGCTTCGCTGCCCAATGGTGCTGGTATAGGTTCGTTGAGATTACTAAACCATGCGTGTAAGGTTGTACCGATTGCTACAGTTAATATAAGGGCAATCAATCTTAAACCTACCATTTTTAACCACCTCCAGAACAGACCCATTCTCTGTAAACCACCTCGTTGTCATCTGGATACTCGTCCGGCTCCACGTTTCTCTGACCCCATAAGCGATCGTTGTAAAGCTGGTTGGAGTTGTCTGCAATGATTACGGCTTTTATTGTACTATCGTATCCCTTGTACGTTTCCGTAGTTGCGTGATAGTAGGCCCAGTACAAATCCCAGTCCCATTCAATTGCCGCCTTGAAAAATCTCTCAAGCAAATCGGTGCTGGTATATGTTGTTGTTGAGAAACCCATAATCATATGAGTGTATTTCAGAGCTTTTCCCCATGCCCGTACATCACTCAATACATTGCAGCTGTGCAAAAACACCCATTCGTTGTTAAAATCCCACTTTTTCTTGAGATCGCCTGGAGAGACTATTGCTCCGGGATTGAAGCAGAAAGAGTAGTTCCACAATGCCAACCAAGTACCAGTTACAAATTTGTATCCGTGTCCGAAATGGAAATGGAAATCAGCTTCATCCAAACCCTCATATCCGCTGTTTTGCGTACCAAAGTCAACCTTCTTAACCTCGGCATCGGCATGGCGAAATTCTCTGCTCCAACCTGCATTTTGTAACCAATTTTCCACAACGTTCGCCTCCAATTCCCCCCACGGTATCAAGTCACTTGCCTTACACGGTTGAGATACTGGACTGTAAAGGTAATCTTCGACATACGTTATTCGAATACGTGTACCCACTCGCAGTTGCAGGTAGCAGACCTAAAATCAGACCTAAAAGAGCTGTCCACTTCACCGCATCACCTCCCTTAAGCAATCTAAGCAAAGATTCACAAAAAACCACAGATTTTGTTAGAGATTTTTCTAACTTTTTCGCAACTTTTTTAAAGAACGTAACTGACACTTCATGGCAAATGACAGAGATTGAAGTGAAAGCTGAAGATGTGAGAGTTCTCCTAAATAAAACAAGACTATCCATTTTGAAACATCTGTGGCGGAGAAGATATACGGCATCAGAGCTGTCCAAGATTCTCGGTTTGGCGAAACCAACGGTAATTTACCACCTTTCCATACTTGAAAAGGCAGGATACGTGAACAGGATCGAAGACGGTAGAAAATGGATCTATTACGAGCTTACAGAATCTGGAAAAAGAACTTTGAAGCTAAAAGCTGTTAAAGTGATTTTAGTATCTTCCCTCGTAGCATTTGTGCTGGTACTTGTACTTACAATGCCTATTACCACTCAAAAAACGGTTTCCAAACCCCTGGGCGTCGCTATGTCTGAAGCTGTAGTGATACTGTTCATGATTTTTATAGTAATATCAATAGCGATATATGCATCCTACCGCATCATCAGAAGCTAACAACTACTCCTTTTTCCACCCAAGCAGCCTCTTCTCCCCCTCCAACTTCTTGATGTCTGTAATATCCTGCACGACTTCCAGCGTTCCGAGATATTCCCCGCTACCGCCCCTCACGGCAAAGTATCTGATGTAGATGAACCTGCCACCCATCTGAATCCAGAACTCCGCTGAGTCTTTCTCACCTTTCCTGAAGACATCTTGAGAATAAGCCCTATATGTAGGGTTACTCAACGAAAGGGCTCTTTCTGGGCATGAAGATGATGATTTTAATTGACTACAAGACTCTAACATCTTTATTCTTCCACATATATCCTGCTAATGTTCACGAAAGCAGAATTTGTCTTCTAATTTTAGAAATACTAAGAAGGAGAAGTTTATGAAACGATTGCACTGCTATGATTTCGAACCGGTTAAAAAAAGAGATGTTCCATTTCTGTCCTGTTAGCAGAGAAACATTTGAGTTGATTTTAGGGAAAAGAAGGTTATTTAAAAATTATCATAGTGGTAAGATGAAGAAGACTCTATAATTAGTTAGGTTTGTTACGTCAAACACTATAATTTGGGGTTCCCGCACGGCAAACTCCTTAGCTTACTGAAAACCTGAAAGCCATCCTCAACAGCTCAACTTTCAGCTTCTCATTCAGCCACATGGCATGTGAGATCAAGAAGTTATACAGCTCACTTCCTTCTCTAAGGCTACTAATCATTCTCGGAATATCAATTTCCATTGGGCAGTTTTTCTTACACTTTTTGCACGATAGGCAGAGCCTCAAGATATCTTTATCTCCTTTAATTGCATCAACCAGAGCAAACCTCCCACCGGCGAATCTACTACCGTAAACCGAATGAGCTGGGCAGTTGGCGACGCAGTTTCCGCATCCGATACAGTAAAGAATTTCTTTGAACTCAGAGGCAGATATCTCGCCCCTTCCGTTGTCGAGCAGGATGAGGGCAATGTTCTCAGGACTACCGGATTTAATTAGCTTTTTCTCAATGTCTGCTGTTTTAGCATGTCCCGATATTATTTCAATAAATGAGGGTAGTATCTCACCTGTAGCGAAGAAGCTCTGAACCTTTGCAGCAGCAACAGCATCCTCAAGAGACGGGTAGACCTTGTCTATTCCTGTGAGGATTATCCACTTCTTCGGCCTATGCATTACCTCGTAAATGTTGCCTTCGTTGTGAATAACGACAATAGCTCCCTCTCTTGTTATGGCATTTGCTCCTGTTATCCCAACTGCAGCCTTTTCAACCCTTTTTTTTATATCTTCTCTCAAAACTTCAACAATTTTTTCTGCTGACGGAACGATTTCTGTCTTGAAATGGTTTGAGAGTTTTTCGGCAATCATTTTAACTGAGAGATGGGCCGCAGGTCCTGTAGGATGTGAAGCATCTTCATTCAGAATCTGAATAATTCTGTCCCCTATATCAGTTTCTACTACCTCAACACCCCTGTTCTCAAGCTCCTCTCTCAGACCTATCTCCTTTGCTACATTTGATTTTGACTTAACAACAACTCTTTCACCCTCCAGAAGCTCAGTTACTACCTTTATTGCATCATCTTTATTTTTTGTCAGATACACGTCAAAACCTTTTTTCTCAAAATTTTCGATAGATTCACTTAAAAGCTCTCTATTCCCAATGCTCCTCTCCCTCACGCTCCTAATTTTTTTGGCGATAGATTCAATCTCAGGATACCTTTTTATGTTCTCCTTCTGTCTCTCTCTCAGCAGCTTGAAAGCTTTGTTCATTGCTACGAGCTTTTCAACATCTTCCCTGTTCACAAAATTTTTACTCATGCGAGAATTTAACATTATTCGTCCATCTCATCAAACCCTATATCGCTCCTCTTCCCAATCAGAAATTCAAATTCCTGAGGTGTAATAATGGGCTTTTCAAATCTCTCTGAATCATCGTAGCTTATTCTTGGGCAGGCTGTGTTGACATAGAAGTCGTAGGAAAGGTTGAAAAGCTCCTCAGCCCTCACGTTGTTGAGGTAGATTATGTGGGCTTTTATACCCTCCTCCTCACCCTCCTCTTTCAGCCTTCTCGCCAACTCCATCCTCCTTTGTCCGGGCTTTGAAGAGACAATTATGCCAACTTTGTTTTTTCCTACGCATTTTGAAACGATGAAGTATCTCTTTTTGACAAAATTTTCTACATCAACTTCCTGCATCGTCCTGTTCAGCGGGTTGAAAGTGTAAACCCTCTTTTTCGTGTATATGGCAGCACCAATCGCATGAAACAACCCATCACCGATAAAAACAACAGCGTCAGCTTTACTATCTCTGAGAACTGAATAATTGCAGCCCAAAACTTGACCTGGATAGTATATTCTTCCACTCCCTCTTCCAATCTCAACCTCGTATCCCCTACCCCTCAGCCACTCCGCAACGTCCTTCAGCCTGTGAGCATATTGGGCAGTAGAAGTTAGGGCAATCCTCCTTTCCGGAACATCTATTTCAATCTTGGGATTGTAGTCAACAAAGTAGGGAACGTAAACGACCCTTTCAATGCTTAGTATGGGTGTGTGTGCGAAATGGAGGACACAGTCAACTTCTTCGAGAATGGCTGTATCAATATCGCATGCACCGTAACTCGTTTCTCCCGAAATCAAAACTTCAAAACCTCTCCTCTCAATTTCGTTCGCAATATCAAAAGCATATCTTTTAAGCCCATCAGGAAGCTGAATACCGACCCTCTTCACATTTTTCAACTTTTCAAAGGGAATCTGGAAATTTACCATAAAGAAAGGATGTCATTAGATTTATAAAATACTCCGGCAAGTTAGTCTCGTGAAGGATATCAAGAAGCTTGATGCTTATCTCGACAAGCTCAGGATAAAGGATAAGGATGAGGAGGAGAGGAAAATTTATGCGGAGGTGTTGGATGGCAGAACACTCAAAACCCTCTACAAGTTGTCGGCGAAGGGTTACATAACTGCACTTGGAGGTGTTATCAACACTGGGAAGGAGGCAAATGTTTTCTATGCGGATGGATTCTTTAATGGCAGAGAGGTTGGGATGGCAGTTAAGATATACAGGATTGAAACCAGCGAGTTCGATAAAATGGACGAATACCTGTTCGGAGATGAGAGGTTTGATATGAGGAGGATATCGCCCAAGGAAAAGGTGTTTATCTGGACAGAAAAGGAGTTCAGAAACCTTGAGAGAGCAAAGGATGCTGGGGTGAACGTTCCTGAACCATTTATCTATATGAAAAACATTCTGCTCATGGAGTTCATAGGAGAGGATGAAATTCCAGCCCCAACACTTGTCGAACTCGGCAAGGAGTTGAGAGAGTTTGATGTTGATGAAATTTTCGAGGATGTGTTGGAGAATCTGAAGAGACTTTACACTGAAGCCGAGCTTGTGCATGCTGATCTGAGCGAGTATAATATCATGTATTTCGACAAAGTTTACTTCATAGACATGGGACAGGCTGTGATAAAGAGGCATCCGATGGCTGAAAGCTATTTGGAGAGAGATGTGAGAAATATTGTCAGATTTTTCGGCAAATTTGGTGTTAAGGCTGATGCAAGTGAAATTCTGAGCGAAGTAAAAGGTGGTTGAATATGAACGTTTTGGAGATTGAAATTCCTGAAGACAGGATTGGCGCTCTTATTGGTAAAGAAGGGGAGATTAAGAGGTTGATAGAGGAGAAAACGGGTTGCAAGCTTAGGGTTAGCAGCAAATTCGGTTTTGTTAAGGTCGAGTGTGAAGATGCTCTTGGTTTCATGAGGGCGAGGGATGTTGTAACCGCAATAGCGCATGGCTTCTCTCCGGAAATCGCCCTCAGACTGCTGGATGATGAAATGCTCGTTCTTGAGGTTATTGACCTCTCAACTATCGTCTCTGAGAGCGCAATGAGGAGGATCAAGGGAAGGATAATCGGGAAGGAGGGCAAGATGAGGAGGCAGATTGAGGACATGCTGAACGTGAACATCTCAATCCATGGAAAGCATGTTGCGATCATAGGCGAAGCTGAGAACGTTGCCGCTGCAAGAGAGGCGATTATGATGCTTGTTGATGGTGCCCAGCACTCGACTGTGATAAAGTTCATGGAAAGGAAGAGGCGAGAGTTGAAGTCGAGAAGTCTTGAGTGGTTATGAGCTGGCTGATAATAACTGAAAAGGACAATACAGCAAGAAGAATTGCCTCAATTCTTTTTAAAGATGTTAAGATTCTGAAGAAGGGAAGAATCAGCTACTACCACTCTCCATCGAATAATGCTTACGTTGTCGGGCTTAAAGGACACATTGTAGAGCTTGATTTTCCGAAAGAGTTTAATAACTGGGCGAAAACACCTCTTGAGAAACTTTTAGAGGTTGAACTCGTTAAGAAGGTTAAGGAGAAAGGAATAACGTCGCTTTTGAAGACTCTTGCCAAAGATGCCGATAGGGTTACTGTAGCAACGGATTATGACAGGGAAGGAGAACTAATCGGTGTTGAAGCCCTTGAGATTGTGAAGGGCGTAAATCCGAAGGTTAAAGTGGATAGGGTGAAATACAGTGCTGTTACGGAGCAGGAGATAAAGGCAGCTTTTTCCAAACCCGAAAAGGTGGACTTTAATCTGGCAAACGCTGCTTTAGCGAGGCAGAAAATTGACCTGATATGGGGTGCAACCCTCACAAGGCTTATTTCGGTGCATTCGGGCAAAATGGGAAAGGAGTTTCTAAGTGTGGGGAGAGTTCAGACCCCAACACTCAGGTTGATAGTAGATAGGGAGACAGAGATTCAGAAGTTCAGGCCTGAGAAGTATTACGAAATCTTTGCCGAATTTGAGAAATTTACGGCAAAGCATCCAAAAAAATACAGCAGTAAAGAGGAGGCAGAGAAAGTATTTTCGAAAATAGGAGAGACTGCTATAGTTGTGACTTTCAGTAGAAGTGAGGTTGCTGAGGCAAAGCCCACACCCTTCAACACAACTGAATTTCTGAGAGAAGCATCGAGGTTCATGTCACCATACAGGGCAATGGCAATCGCCGAAACCCTCTACATGAATGGTTACATCAGCTATCCGAGAACCGATAACACAGTTTACCCTAACACTCTTAATCTCGTTGGAATAACGAAATCGCTGGCGAACTTGTTTCCAAAGGAAGTGGAAATTGTGCTGTCGCAAAAGAGAATTACACCGTCGCGCGGGAGGAGAGAGACGAAGGATCACCCGCCTATCTACCCAACGGGAGTTGCAAGCAGGGATGAGCTTTCAAGGGATGAGTGGAGGATTTATGAGCTCGTTGTCAGACGCTTCCTTGCAACTCTTGCTCCAAAGGCTCTGTGGGATGTCAGGAAAGCTGAGCTTGAGAGTAATGGTGTGAGACTTGTTGCAAATGGCAGAACCCTCATCGAGCCGGGATGGAGGGCGATATACGTTTACTCAAGGGCTGAAGAGAGTGAGATTCCAATTCTGAAGAAGGGCGACAATCTCAGGATAATTAAAAAGAGACTTGAGGAGAAGGAAACCAAACCACCAGCCCGCTACTCTCCCCCCTCTCTTATAAAAATGATGGAAAAGCTAAATCTCGGCACAAAGTCAACAAGGCATGAGATAATCCAGAAACTCATTAGCAGGAGGTATATTCATGGCAACCCCTTCAGACCGAGTGAGACAGCTTTTTCCGTAATAAATGTCCTTAAAAAGGAAGCTGAGACAATAACACTGCCTGAAATGACAGCAAAACTCGAGGAAGAAATGGACATGATTGCTGAAGGTAAAAAGGAAGAAATGGAGGTTGTTGAGAATTCAAAAAAGATGCTCATGAAGATTCTGAGGACGATAGATTACAGTAAACTGAGCAAAGAATTGAAAGAAGGGATTAAAAAAGACCAAGTTCTTGGCAGGTGTCCAGAATGTAAAGGAGAACTTGTTTTAAGAAAGTCTAAGGCGAAAAAGAGGTTTATCGGCTGCAGCAACTTTCCTGATTGCACCTTCACACTCCCACTACCGCAGAACGGAACTCTGTATGTCACGTCCAAACTTTGCAAGGAACATGGGATCAAAGAGGTCAAGATCAGGACGAAAAAAGGATACTGGAACCTTGGCTGCCCTTACTGCAACTATCTCAAGTGGAGGGAGGAGGATAAGTAAACTAAAGACCGCACACGATTTTTGTTCCAGACTCTGTTAGTCTGTAACTTCTCTTATCCTTCACAACAAAACCAAACTCCAGCAACAGATTGAGATGTCTGTCGAGAATATTGGGGTTTAACTTCGTATCAACCATGAGTTGGGTAAATCTTTTTGGTCCATCTTCGAGACTGCAAAGTATGACCCCTATTCCCTCTTTATTAGTGATCTTTGGGATGCTCCCTATGGACACGTTGCCATCTTTGGCAATCTCTGTCACATTGTTCTGTTTACTTCAGATTTTTTAAATTTATCTATTTCTGAGTATCTTATATTAAATAGTGATATTTGGGTAAAGTTAATAATCAAAACTGGAACTTCGGTTGCTCTTACTGTGTCAACTTATCTTTTCTTTAAACAAGCTTAGTAAGTCCTCAATCATTGTAACAACCTTGTCTCCTATTTCTGTAAGTCTGTATAGGCCATCCTCTTTTGTTATAAGATCGAGTTGTATCAGTGCCTTGAGATGTCTGTCAAGAATGCTTGGGTTAAGCTGAGTGTCGAACATTAGCTGGGAAAATCTCTTTGGACTCCTCTCCAAGCTGTAGAGTATATCACTTACTCCCTTCCTCGCAATAACCTTGAGTACGTCTTTTAGATTGAAAGCAAGTTCTTCCCCGACTCTGTCCTTGGCTTCTATCATTTTCGGCACCAAAAGGATGTTTGTTCAGTTAATTCTTAAATTTATCTTTGGAATTAAAAATTATATCAAAGAAATTACATTTATGTTAGTGGGCAAAGTCCTTATACCTTTGCACCAAATTGTATTTATGAAAGCAGGCTCAATAGCCTCAAATCCCAACAAGCTAAGGATAATGAATTTGCTTGTTAAGAAAGAACTCAATGTTGATAGGATAGTCAAGTCAACAAGACTACCACCAAACCTCATTAAAGGCTTAATCGAGGAACTCCTCAAAGAGGGTTTTATTGAAGAGAAGGAGGGATTTTACTTTGCGACAGATGAAGGCAAAAAAGCTCTGAAGACTTTGAAAGTGTGAAATGCTGAGAGAAGCAGAAACTAAGGATGAGAAAATTTTCATTCTTCGGAATATCGTTGAGGTAAGAATTCCCAAAAAAGTGTATTCCAAGCTGGAGAAAAAGTATTCAAAGGAATACATCATCTCTTATTGTGACGCAAAGAGGGTTTTGAACAGAGTTACAGGGAGAGAACTCGTTTTTGTAACAAGAGAAAGTGGTATTCCGCTAATCGGACACTCCGCCTTTGGAATCATTGACAGGGGGACTAATTTACTGCAGGTAAGAACCATCACCGGCTGCAACCTGAACTGCATCTTCTGCAGTGTGGATGAAGGTAAGAAGAGCAAAACAAGGAGAACTGACTACATCGTTGAGCCGGATTACATGCTTCAGGAACTTGAGAAAGTTGTCGAGTTCAAAGGAGAGGGGGTTGAGGTACACCTTGATGGGCAGGGTGAACCACTGCTTTATCCGTATTTTGAATATTTTGTGGAGAGAGTGAGCAGGATCAAGGGAGTGGATGTGATATCTGTTCAGAGTAACGGCACATTGCTAAATGAGGAGAAGATAGCAGCGATTGAGGACCACGTCACAAGGGTAAACTTATCAATGAGCTCTCTTGAGAGTAAAATTGCGAAAACTCTGCATGGGCCATACAACGTTGAGAGAGTTAAGGAGGTGGCTGAGATGATTGCAAACAGCAAAATGGATTTGCTCATAGCTCCAGTCTGGGTTCCGGGTTACAATGACAAAGAGATACCGAAGATAATTGAGTTTGCACTGGAAATCGGTGCTGGCAAGAAGTATCCGCCACTTGGCATTCAGAAGTACATCCCATACAGGTTTGGAAGAAAGGCAGGGAAAAGCATGTCATTCAGGGAATTTTACAAGAGGCTTGCTGAGTATGAGAAAGAATACGGGGTTAAGCTCATTTTAAAACCTGAGGACTTCGGGATGGAAAAGAGGCCAAAGTTGGGCTGCCCCTTCAAAAAAGGAGAGGTTGTGAGGGCGAGAATTGTGGCTGAGGGAAGACTTTCTGGAGAAAAGCTGTGTGTGGTTAGAGGGAGGAGCGTGGCAGTAATGACGGAGAAGAAAGTGGGAGATGTTGTAGAATTTGAGGTCGTGAGGACTAAGGACGGCATAGTGGTGGGGGTGGAGAGGTGAAGGTTCTAATCTCATCAAGTGTGAAGGAGGGACTGGAGGAACTGGTGAAGGAGCTTGTGGAGTTGGGGTTCGAGATTCTTGCCACTGAGGGAACGGCGAAATATCTGGCGGAGAAGGGAGTTAAAGTTACACGTCTCTCTCAAATCACGGGGATTGAGGAGAACCGAGAACTCAAAACCATACACCCAGAGATATACAGGATGATATTTTCAGGGAAAATAAAGGCTGTTGTTGTAATCCCCTACCAGTTCGAGAAGAATCCCTGTAAGGAGAACATTGACATAGGAGGCATCTCACTGCTAAGAGCTGCAGCAAAGGCAGGAGTGCTGGCAGCCTACGATGTTGAAGGCTTTAGAGAACTTATTGAGGTGCTGAAAGGTGATATTGATTGGAAGGAAAATGCAGCAAGAGTTTTCGGATTTACAGCAGAATACGACAGGAAGATTGCGGAGTGGTTTGAGAATGAAGCACCTTGAGTTCAAAAAAAAGTATGCCGATTTACTTTTGAGTGGAGAAAAAAGGGTTACAATAAGGAACTGGACCAATTTAAAAGAAGGAGATGAAGCTTACGTTCACTGTGGTGGGAAAATAATTGGAAAGGCAAGGATAAAGGCTGTAGAGCGGAAGAAGATTTCTGAACTATCTGATGAAGAGGCGAGGCTCGACGGTTTTAAAAATAAAGAAGAAATGCTGGAAGAACTTGAGAAAATGGGTTATGGGGATGAGGTTTACGTTATTCGCTTCGATTTTGAGCCTGTTAAATTTATAAACCCTCACAACATGTACTATGGCAATGCTGATTTGGTGGAGATAGCCAAGAAGAGCTTGAAACATCTCGATCTTGATGAGAGAGATAAAGAGGTGCTTGCAACATTTTTGAAGTATGGGAGCATTAGAAGAGCTGCAAGAAGGCTTGGAGGAAGCAGGAAAAGGGGTGAGATAAGGAAAGTTTTGAGGAAGTGCTATTCTAATCTCGTAAGGCTTGGTTTAATTTAGCTAAATTATTGTTTTTATTATTTATATATCACTCGCCAAACATCAACAAGCTATTTGCCAAAAAACTAATATTTAAAGACGATAAAATCGGACCATGAGGCTGGACGATCTTAGAGTTCATACTCTTGCAGTTCCGCTTCGTGAGCCTATTCAGTTTTCGTGGGAACCCTTTCCACGCCCTGTTTATGTCTTCAGTATTGTTGAGGTGGAGAGTGGGGGATACAAGGGCTATTCGGCAATTGAGTTTGGTACAGCTTACAAGCACTTCCTTGAAACTACAGTCAGGCTGACAATTCAGGGTTTGGACATGGAAATTGAAAAAGTAGACATTCGGTTACTTGAGATCGGTAGCTGGGCGATACAAAGGCTTGGCGCTCTTGAAGTTGCAATCTGGGATTTGATGGCAAAAAGAGAAGGCTTACCACTATACAGACTTCTCGGAGGGGCGAGAAAGAAGGTTAAGGTCTATGCGAGCACTGGCAGACTACTCAATCCAAAAGAAACGCTGAAGCTTGTTGAAAGGTATGCAGAGATTGGAATTGATGTTGTGAAGCTGAGGTTTAGGAGGGCAAGGGTCAAGGACGATCTTGAAGTGCTGAAAGCCGTTGTTAAGGAATTTCCGGATATAAAGCTTGCAATTGACGCAAATCAGGCATGGAGTTACACTCCACCATACTGGAGCAGGAAAACCGCTCTGAAGGTTGCGAGGGAACTTGAAAAATATGATGTGTTATGGCTTGAGGAACCGCTCTGGAAGGATGACGTTGAGGGTTACAGATGGCTTAGAGAGAACACCACAGTTGAAATATCTGGCGGGGAACTCGAACATGGCTTGCAAAGGTTCAGGATGCTGATTGAAGGCGGTGCCTTTGACATTGTGCAGGCAGATGCCGTTTATTCGAACGGAATCAGTGAGTGTAGAAAAGTTGCAGCAGTTGCGGAAGCTTTCAATCTGAAGTTTATGCCCCATGCTTGGGACCCAGGTTTGGGATGGCTCGCAAATTTACATCTTGCTGCCTCACTACCCGAGAAACTCTGCCCCTACATCGAGACCCCCCTCGACCCGCTGTGGTGGGATGAAGTGATGTTTGGAGTGCTGGATGACAGCGTTGAAATTGAGAAGGGCTACGTAAAGCTTCCTGAGAGGGGCGGACTCGGACTTGAGCCAGATGATGAAAAATTGAAAAAGTTCAGAATAGCTTGAAATTACGTAACCGATCAGCCGTAGCCAACGAAGGGCTTTGTTGCGACCTGCATCCTTTCCGTCCTCATCCTCTCCTCGAATCTCTCGTAGAAGTTGATCATCGTCTCGTTAACGCTCGGCTTAACTTTCTTCAGAGCTTCAAGGAAATGTCTCATTTCTACTTTTTCTGCATTTATGTTTTCTCTAATCGCCAGCATCACAGCCTCCCTGCATATCGCCTCTATATCTGCCCCAACGTAACCCTCGGTCAGGTCAGCAAGTTCTTCAAGGTCAACATCGTCTGAGAGTGGTGTGTCCTTGGTGTGGATTCTGAATATTGCCAGCCTGCTCCTCTTGTCTGGCGGCCTGACGTAAACGAGTCTGTCAAATCTACCTGGCCTGAGCAACGCTGGGTCGAGTATATCCGGTCTATTCGTCGCACCTATAACAACGACACCATGCAACTCCTCAAGTCCGTCCATTTCCGTTAGCAACTGGTTTAATACCCTCTCTACTGCTCTGCTCCCCTCATCAATCCCTCTTAACTGTGCGATGGCATCAATCTCGTCAAAGAAGATTATACATGGGGCAACCTGTCTCGCCTTTCTGAATATCTTTCTTACAGCCTTCTCACTCTCTCCGAGCCATTTGCTCAGAATCTGCCCACCTTTAATGCTTATAAAATTCGCCTCGCTCTCATTCGCCACAGCCTTGGCTATCAATGTCTTTCCAGTTCCGGGTGGACCGAAAAGCAACACACCCTTCGGAGGTTTGATTCCAAACTTCTTGAACTTCTCTGGGAACTTAAGAGGCCATTCTACCGCCTCGATAATCTCCCTCTTAACGTCTTCAAGTCCTCCCACATCATCCCATGTAACCTTCGGAATCTCCACAAACACCTCTCTCATAGCTGATGGTTCAATCTCTCGCAGAGCATCCATGAAGTCATCCCAAGTCACTTTTATTGACTCAAGAAGCTCCAGCGGTATCTCGTCTTCGTTGAGGTCTATCTGTGGCAAGTATCTCCGCAAGGCTTTCATTGCAGCTTCTTTACAGAGCGCTTCAATGTCTGCACCGACAAATCCATGGGTCTGATCCGCAAGACTGCGAAGCATAGACCTTGTTATTTCAACTTCGAGCTCATTTAGGACTTCTGGTGGTAGCAGATTTTTGGCTGCAGCTCTAACTTCTTCATCGTCTTCATAGTTCTTAACCTCATCATATAAGAAGTCGAGAATCTTAAGTGTTTCAGCATCCTCTATGTTTCTCTTGCATCTTTCAATGGCTTCAAGAACGAACTCTCTGCTATATTTTGGCTCCAAAGGCATATTCCTTGTGTGTATCTGGAAAATTTCGTATCTCCCCTCTCTGTCTGGCACTCCAATCTCAATTTCTCTGTCAAATCTCCCTGGTCTCCTTAGCGCAGGATCAACGGCGTCAATTCTGTTGGTTGCTCCAATGACAATCACCTGCCCTCTCTCCTCAAGTCCATCCATCAAAGTCAAAAGCTGCGCAACAACCCTCCTTTCGACTTCTCCGGTGACGTCTTCTCTCTTGGGGGCAATCGAGTCAATTTCGTCAATGAATATAATTGACGGCGAATTTTCCTTTGCCTCCTCGAATATCTCCCTTAACCTCTGCTCTGACTCTCCATAGAACTTGCTCATTATCTCCGGTCCGTTGATCGTGTAGAAGCTCGCACCGATCTCATTCGCCACAGCCTTGGCTATCAATGTCTTTCCAGTTCCGGGTGGACCGAAAAGCAACACACCCTTCGGAGGTTCAATTCCAAGCCTCTGGAACAGTTCTGGATACCTCAGCGGAAGCTCAATAACTTCTCTGACCTTCTGAAGCTCGTCCTTCAGCCCACCAACATCCTCGTAAGTCACACCAGCCTTTCCGAATCTTTCAAACCCCTTTGCTGGTCTATCCCTGTAAACGACCTTTGTTGTTTCATCAATGACAACGGGCCCCTTAGGCTCTGTTTTAACCGCCACAAACACGACCGCCTGATTCTGCTGGTTGTATCTTCCAAATCCTGAAAGGGCTGGAGCGCCAACGAGAGGGACAAGGTCCCCTTCGACAACAGGTCTCTTTAAGAACTGGTGCTTCAGGTATTCGCCAATATCCACTCCGTAGATTCTAAGGTCCATCTTCTTGAGAGGGGCGAGAATGACAGTCTTGGCTGATTGATACTCGACCTTCCTTACTTTCACGACGTCTCCAACTCCAACTCCAGAGTTCTCTCTGATAAAGCGGTCAATCCTTATTATGTTCTTGCCCCAGTCCCTCTTGGGAGCCCTCCAAACCTTGGCAACAGTCTTTCTAGCCCCCTCTATCTCTATTATGTCTCCGGGTGATATCTGAAGCTTTAACATTGTGTCAGGATCGAGGCGAGCAATCCCCCTACCCGAATCGCTCGGGTATGCCTGATTAACTTTAAGCGTGATTTCCATACTCATCACCTACCTAAACAGTTTTTATTTTAGAGATAAAAAAGACTTGTGGTGATGTGATGAAAGTTGCAATATTCGATGCTTTCAATGGTGCTGGAGGAGATATGATCTTGGCCACCTTAGTCGATTTAGCAATCAGAGAATCTGAGATTTATGAAATTATATCGCTTCTCGACCTTAAAGTTGATTGCCAACTCAAGAAGGTTAATGTGAAGGGTATAGAGGCGAGAAGGGTTGTTGTGGAGGTAAAGGAAGATGTTATGAGGAGATATCAAGATGTGGTGTCGCTGATAAGGTCTTCAGACCTTGATAATGACGTTAAAGCCGATTCTTTGGCGATATTTGAAATACTGGCGAAAGCGGAGGGTAAAGTGCACGGCAGAGATTACAGAGAGGCTGTTTTTCACGAAGTTGGAGCAGATGACGCCATATTTGACATCGTTTGCTGCGTTAAAGGAATCAGAAATTTGGTGGATAGGGGATATAAGTTATTTGCAACTCCTATCAGGATAGGAAGTGGTTTTACGGAATTCTCTCACGGTAAATACCCAGTCCCACCTCCAGCAGTTCTCGAAATTCTAAAAAATGCGAAAGTAAAAGTCATTTTTGACGGGGAAGGAGAGTTACTGACCCCAACTGCAGCGACAATCATTTCTTACTACTGCGAAAACCTTCCAGCTATACCAATAAATGTCGAGAATGTGTCTTATGGGGCTGGCAGCAAAGAAACAGAAATACCAAACGTCCTTAGGCTTATTCTGGGTAGAACTGAGATACACGACAGCATTGCCGTTGTTGAGACAACAGTTGATGATGTCAGTGGGGAGTTCGTGGGATACGCTATTGAAAGATTGCTCGGATTCGATGGTGTGCTTGATGTAACAACTCTTCCAGCATTTGGAAAGAAGATGAGACCAGTTTCGCTAATAAGAGTGATTGCAGAATTGAACAAGGCTGAGGAGGTTGCTTCTGAAATCATGCGACTTACAGGAAGTCTTGGTGTGCGCATAATTCCTGTCCACCATCGGGTTATTGCGGGGAGGGAGCAGGGAACGATCAGAGTAAGAATATCTGGCAAAGAGTTTGAGGTAAAGTTTAAGCGCTCCACGCCCGGTTTTGGGCATGTAAAGCCCGAGTTTGATGATATTGCGAGAATAGCAGATGAGCTAAATATGCCAATCCATGTAGTGTATCGGAAGGTAGTGAAGGTGCTGGAGGATGTTGATTCCAACAGGAAGTAAGTGCATAGATTCGTTACTTGGAGGGGGGATTGAGACCGGAACGGTTACCCAGATATATGGCCATAGCGGGACAGGGAAGACAACACTCTGTCTGATGGTGGCCAAAAATGCAGCTAAGGATTACAAGGTTGCCTACATTGATACTGAGGGCTTGTCGGCAGAGAGGGTGAAGCAAGTTTTTGGTGACGTCAGCCTTTTTTCGAATGTTTTCGTCTATGAGGTTTTTCAGTTCAGACAGCAGGGTGTTGCATTAAAGGAGGCTGAGAAGCTGTGCAGGAGCGAGAAGGTAAAACTCATAGTTGTTGATTGCTTCACATCTCTTTATCGCAGCGAGCTTGAGGATGAGAAGAAGCAAATCAAGATAAAGAGGGAGTTAACTTCTCAACTCACTTTTTTGCTTGGAATAGCGAGAAAGTATGATGTTGCTGTAGTTATAACAAATCAGATGTTCTCAGACGTCAGCTCTGGTATAGACCGTCCTCTCGGAGGTCCGAGCCTTGATCACCTCTCAAAGGTCGTTCTGGCGCTTGAAAGGGATGATGAGGGAGTTAGAAAGGCTACGCTTGTAAAGCATAGATGGATGAAGGAGGGAAGAAGTTGCTTTTACCGCATAACCGATAGGGGAATAGAGCCCTGATTATTTCAGAAGTGGAAGACTGCCCGTAACCTTGTCTATTCTTTTCTCCTCATCAGGACCGATCACAACAGCAGTAATCGTTCCCGGTGGGATTTCAGTCAGACCGGCATCCTGGACGATGCCAGTTACAAGCCTCTCCCTCTCAGCCCTGTACTTTATTCCCATAAGCTCCTCAAGACTCTTAACTTTCAGAACAACCTTTTTCTGCCCCTCATCAATCCATCTTCTCCTTACAGCAGGATCGGAGCGAAGATAGCCGATTATTGCAGCATGAGCTACCTGAACTGCCAGCTTTCCCCTCGATAACTTCAGATCGTCCCTTACAACTATAACCTGCTTTAGGGACATTACCCTTACTCCTCTTCCTCACTCCTCTTCCCCAAAACCGTAACTTTTCAGCTCCTCAAGGCTTACAGGCTTTGATTTTTCTTCAACCCATTTTTTACCAACTTCAACCGCTTCTTTCTCATCAAATTCGGAAACAACGATCTTGTCTCCGTCAACTGACTTTATACAATTTTTCGGCACAGCAAGAAATTCTGAGCCAACCTTGACTATAAGGTAGTCACCATAAACATCTATGCTCTCACCAAACTCCTCATCACCGCGGAAAACGTACATGCATATCAGGTCCATGGTTGAAGTATCTGACAATTTTAAAAGTTTTGCCTCTACAGTTCCACTTTTATCCCCAATCTCGCTGCATCTTTCCTCAGCCTTTTATCGTATGTGGCGAGCTTTCCGTACCTTTCCGCTACAGCGAGAATTACCATGTCGTTAAATCTTGCAGGATTATCCGTGAGTTCAAGAGCCTGCCGGTGAAATTCCGATTCTTGCAGGTGGCATGTACAAACACATCTTGCTGTTGGTGGGCCGGACATAGATGCCAATCCCGGATGGTTCTGGAGCTACGGTTACAGCGTAGCCCCACAGGAGCTTGCAGATGATAGTTGATCGATTACTCCTCCTGAACTTTTTTATTAGCCAATGCTCCCATCACCTTTTCAATAACGAGGGCCATTATAATCACAAAAATCACCGTCAAGATCAGGCGTAAGGCCATGAACTCCACACCGAGAAACTGAAGCTCGACCATCTCCTGGGGAAGCTTTATGCATGACCACGCGGACAGGAATATCACGATATTGGATACTCGTGCACCCTTCTTAAGAAGGCTTGCAGCCAGTGGAAAGGCAACATACAATGGGCCAGTTGGCAGTGCACCCAAAAATAAAGAGAGGAAGAATCCTTTCACCCCAGACGTCTTTCCAAGGTGTTTTACAACAGTCTCCTTCGAAACCCAAACTGCGAAAAGACCCATCACAACCATGACTGCCGGGAAGACCATCATCATCTCGACAAAGTACTCCCACATCGTGGTTAGGATTGTCTCCTGTTTCTCGGGGAAGATGAGCAGTATTGTTGTAGCAGCTATCGCAACCATACCAAGAGCAACCCACTCCCTCCTTCCTGTCATAAGATCGCCCCCATTATTAAGGCTATCGCTATTGCGATAATGAAGCTCAGACCATTTCGCGAAAGTGCCATCTCCTTGCCCAGCTCCTTTATTTCTAAAGGCAGTGTCACTGTACCGATCATCGTCAGCGTGGTGATGAAGGCGGCAACCGCACTGATTGATGCCCCTTTTTCAAGTAATGAGGCTGCCAGAGGGAAGGATAGAAGAGAGGGAATGTGGAGGATAGAGCCTACCACCCCCACCATCAAAACACCAAGAACTCCAGACTGCTCTCCAACGAATTTTGTTATCTGTTCAGAAGTTACAAAACCGAGAATGAGACCTATGACGATAAGAATCACGAAGAGCATGGGAAGCAGTCTCACAAAGGAGATGGCGGCGATTTTCAGAGACATCACCGCTCTCTTCCTGTCCTTCGCAAACGCAACCAGCAGAATAATGATAGCTATAGCATTTACAACAATTGCAGTAACACTCATTTCAATCACCCTCTGGAAGTCAACCACAAGCTCTTTTTATTTTCCGGTGCGCCTCCACTCTTCGATGTTTCAAAACATTTTTAAAATTATAATCAAAAATCGTTTCGGTGATGCTATGGCGAAAATTTCTGGAGGAGAATTGCTTGTGAAGTGTCTAATTAAAGAGAACGTCAAATACGTCTTCGGTGTTCCGGGTGGGCAGCTTCTGACTTTCCTCGATGCGATAAAGAGGGTTGGAGAGAAGCACGGAATGAAGTTTGTGAACTGCAGACATGAACAAGCTGCTGCGAGTATGGCAGATGCCTATGCCAGAGTGAGCGGTGAGGTTGGTGTTTGCGTCGGCACAATTGGGCCGGGAGGAGCGGATTTGGTGCCAGGAGTATATCCTGCCTACGCTGACAATGTTCCGATGATCGTGATAACGGCTCAAAACCAGAGCTGGAAGAGCTATCCTGACCACGGTTCGATGCAGGCTTTGGATCAGTATCATCTTTTCAAGCCCATTACAAAGTGGAATGCTGTAGTATCGCACTGGGAGAGGATTCCGGAGCTTGTGCAGAGGGCATTCAGAATGGCAACATCGGGTAGGCCGGGGCCAGTACACCTCGATTTTCCCTCTGATGTACTGTACAACGGAGAAGAGGAGAGTTATGTCAAATTATATCCTCCTGAGAGGTACAGACCAACAAAACCACCTGTGGGTAATCCCGAGCTTGTTGAAAAGGCTGCAGAGATGCTTTACAATGCCGAAAGACCGTTAATTCATGCTGGAACTGGTGTTTTGAGAGCGAAGGCTTGGAATGAGTTAAAGGAGCTTGCTGAGTATCTTGGAGCTGTAGTTACAACAACTATGGGTGGAAGAGGGTCAATCCCAGAAGACCACCCCCTCTGCATCCTCCCTTCAAGTCCTGCAGCGATAACAGCGCAAAATGAGGCAGATGTTGTTCTTATTGTTGGTAGTAAAATGGGCGATCTGGATTTCTGGGGAAGGCCACCAGCTTGGGGTGATCCGGATGTGCAAAAAACCATTCAGATAGACATAGACCCTGAAATGATTGCTCTGAACAGACCCGTTGACATCGGCATTGTGGGGGATGCAAGGGAAACCTTGAAAGCATTGATCGAGGCTGTGAAGAGGAAAGGTGATAGAAGGAAGCCCGTTGAGAGACTTGCTGAGTATAAAAAGATGCAGAATGAGTGGCTTGAAAGCTTTTTGAAGCAGGCGGAGAGCAACGAGAAGCCGATGCATCCGTTGAGAGTGATAAAGGAGGTAAGGGATTTCTATCCGAGAGATGCGATTTCGTGCATTGATGGTGGCAATACTGCAGTCTGGGCATCCTATCTTAACAGAATTTACGAGCCGAACACGTTTCTGTGGGCTGCCGATTCGGGACATCTTGGCACTGGCTTGCCATACGCCATTGGAGCAAAGTTGGCAAATCCAGACAAGCCTGTTTACTTGATAGCGGGTGATGGTGCCTTTGGACTGACAATGGAGGAACTTGAGACTGCAAGCAGAGAGGAAGTGAAGGTTACAGCCATAGTAATGAATGATGGATGTTGGGGTATGATTAAAGGCTCGCAGAAAATGGGTTTTGGCGGAAGATTCATCGGGGTTGACTTCAAGGACGTGAGGTATGATAAGGTAGCGGAATCAATGGGCTGGTATGGACAGAGGGTTGAGGAACCTGAAGATTTGTCATCAGCACTTGACAAAGCTGAAAGTTCGGATAAACCAGCTCTACTGGACGTGAAAATATCTCAGGACATCAATCTGACTCCGCCCGACCTTATCACACTCTCTATCGTCTGGTTAGAGGGCTGCAACCCACCGGAGGTAGAATGAAAGCATTAGTTGTTGAGCTGAGTCTTGCGAAGGCCGCATTAACTCTTGTACTCAAGAAATTTACGAAAAGCGTATTCTACAGTCCCCTCTCACTCTTGAGATACTATCCGAACTATCCAGAGCCGAAAATGCCCGGAGAAGACTGGATAAAGGTAAGGACAAGGCTTTCAGGGATATGTGGGTCGGATATCAGGGTGATAACACTTGAGGAGAGCTTTTACTTGGAACCTCTAACATCTTTTCCCTTTATCCCAGGCCACGAGGTTGTCGGAACAGTTGAGGAAGTTGGTAATGCGGTGAAGGAGTTCTCGGAGGGAGATAGAGTCATACTAATTCCTGCTCTCTCATGTGTTGTCAGGGGGTTCGAGGAATGTGAAGCCTGCAGGAAAGGACACTACGCAATCTGCTACAACACAGATAGGGGCAAGTTGTCACCCGGTATTTTCACCGGAATATGCAGAGATACTGGAGGAGGCTGGGGAGAATATTTTGTCGCCCATGAAACCCAGCTGATGAAAATCCCAGACAGTATTAAGGATGAAAATGCAGTTTTTGCTGAGCCCATAACGGTTGGAATTCACTCTGCCTTACGGAGCTTTCCGAAGGATGATGAAATTGCAGCGGTTGTGGGTTGTGGGATTATAGGTCTCTGCACGATTGCAGCCTTGAGGCATCTCGGGTTCAAGGGCAAAATCGTCGGGATTGATGTGAGTGATAAGCAGGCAGAACTTGCAAAGAAATTTGGTGCTGATGAAGTAATAACGAGCAATCCGGTTGAAAAAATTGCTGAGATGACGAGTGGTAGAGTGTACGTCCCACCAAGGGACAAGCCAATGTTTGTGGGTGGCGGAGTTGATGTTGTCTTTGAATGTGTTGGTATCGCAGAGACCGTGGACTTAGCCTTAAGGATTGCAAAGCCACTCGGCAGAGTTGTTGTTGCTGGTACAGTTGCAAAAATGAATGTTGACTGGGCTCCAGTGTTTGCCAAAGAACTGAGTGTTATAGGAACCTTTGGATGTGGCATCGAGGAGGTTAACGGAGAGAAAAAGAGTGCCTTTGACATCGCTGTCGAAATGCTTCAAAAACAGGACTTTTCAGAGCTTTTGACCCACAGGTTCAGGATTGAGGAATACAAGAAGGCCTTATGGGCAGCTATAAATAAAAAAGATAGTGGGGCAATGAAGGTTGCCTTTGACTTCACTCTCTGAGAAAGATCGTTAGCAGAAAGGATAGTCCGAGAAGCGCTGCTGATAGCATTAAGGTTGAATCCCAATTCATACCTCTTGCCATACTCTCGAACTCGACGATTAGCAAGACAGAGCCGAGCTGTGATAGTAACCAGAGGGATGAATTTGCTGTCCCAGCATATTTTTCTCCTACGGACGTTGCTGATAAATCAAGAGCGAGTGGTAGGGCTGAAATGAAGAAGAATCCGAGAATGAAGAGAACAACCGCAAGCATGATAACGCCAAAGGTGAGTGTGTGGATATAGAAAAGAACAGCTGAAAGAGCAAAGCACACGAAAAGGAATGGTCTTCTCTTGCCAGCCCTGTCCGATAATGCAGGAATCAATATGCTGCCGAAAATTCCGCCGAAGAGCAGTGCAGAAGCCGTGAGGCCAGCAGTTTCTACGTCCAATCCATGATCTTCGAGAATCGGCTCGACCCATGTGAGATAGGCGGTGAATATCCCTACACCTATGAAGGCTATGATGGACAAAATAGAGACATTCCTATTTTTCAGCACGTCTATATATTCTTTCAACCTGTATTCCTCCTCAAACACCTCGGTCTCTGCTTCCTTTCCGAGGATGAAGAAAAGAAACAGCACAATGAAGGCAGCAACGCCGTAAATCAGGAGCATTTTTTCAAAGCCCAAAGTTACTGTTAGAACTGGTGTTAAGCTCAACCCCAAAATTGTGCCGATGAAAAGGGATATGCTTCCAAGACCCGTTGCAAGTCCTGCCTCTTCAGCTGGAAACCAGCTTTTTACAAGCTTAGAAATGCTGTTGAATATGAAAGGCTGCCCCACAGCAGCCAAAGTTTGGAAGATGAGGAGCAAAAGAAATGTAGTGGCAAAGACTCTGAGAACGCCGAATACTGCAAAAAATGCACTCCCAAGCAGAACAGCTTTTCTAAAACCCCTCTTATCAACGTAATAACCAATAGGAAGCGCAAGAATAATGAAAACTATTGGAAAAACCGCAGAAAGCAACCCCACTTCTGCATCTCCCACATTGTAAATCTCTTCGACGATTGGCAGAATGGGGGAGAAGGTTATCCACATGATCTGCGAGATTATTCCTGCCAAGATGTAGACCAGCAGAACAACCCACCTGTAGGATTTGGATTTCATACATTTTCAATAATTAATTTAGTATTTATTGGTTTTGGCAGTCTGAATTGGTGAAACGAACCGTGCACAAAGAAATTTTCTTGCGAGTTTTTCAGTTAACCGACCACAGGCAAACAATTGTTCAGTCCCCCTCAGCATTTAAAGTGGCAAACTTACGTTTGTGCTTCTGGCAAATGTGTGGATTTCAATCTTTTGGCCGTTGTAAAGTCCATTTTTAGATTCCTAACAGATTGATCGGGTATCTACTGCAACTTAGACATGATCTCTTCCCTCAATCTAACAACTTTCTGCATTCCGTCTCTGTGTCTCGTTACAATATTTTTGGATTCAAGATTTGTGAGTATTCTCGACACAGTTGCATGACTTAGATTGGTTCTTTTGGCAATTTCACTCTGATTCATCTCTCCATGGTTCAATAGACACTCGACAACTTTCCTCTCATTTGGATCAAGCAAGTTCAAAAACTCCTCCCTCATATCCATTTCATTATCAGAGACAGAATTATCAGTCCTGTACACCAGATACACAACAACCAAAACGAGTCCCACGAGGTAGTTCATTGTCAGACCAGCCAAAATCGCAATTGACCATAGATATGGATTTTTGTCGTTCTTTTTAGCATCGTAAAATACAGCAACTGGCGGTATACACAGTGCAGGAATCCACAGTATAAGCTCATAGACTCCCGGAATCATGGCTATCACCCTTCTTTACCGAGAGAAACGCAGAGAAAAAAGAACTGAGTATCCCAAAAACTACGTAAACGATCAGTATAAAAAGCGACTCCGAAGAAATTTGGCCAAAAACCAGCATCACAGTGACCAGGCTCACAATCAAAGATGTAAAGAACATCGGCGATAGATATAGCGCGGACTGCAAGCAAAGATATCCTGAAGGTATACCAATCCCAAATCTCCTTACACTCGAAATAAAAAAGTCGGATTCCTTCACCACCACAACCATTGCGGCAAATACTCCTGCATACTTAGAGGCGATAAAGTAAGGGTTGCTTTTCACACCACTCAGATATGTTTTCAACTCCTGTAACCTCTCCTCTCTCTGATAAACTTCAACTGCCGACGAGCTTATTGTTCTAACGTAATCCTCAGCTTTTTCAGGAGAGACTTTAAGTTTTATATATGCTTCTCCATACAAAGCGTGCATGGGAAGCTTATTTGCGTAATAATCTCTGAATTTTTCAGGGTATTCCAGAATTACATCTATGTTTCTATTGTAAGGTACTTCTACGACACCCACCACTGGGAGCGTAACGTTCCGGTCGCTGTGGATTGGTTTTAGCGTTACGATATCTCCCACATCCATACTCAATTTCTCGGCTAGATCCTTGGAGATTAGAACTCCATCCTCTTCCACTTCCCCCTTTACGATAACCGGCCGGTAATTCGTCATGTTCAATTTAGTAATCTCGCTAATCAGTATCCCCTCAACTCGTATGTCATTTAGCTTTAAATCCGTTACCAGCACAAACACTGCGCTATCAACAAAACTCCCGTTGAAAATCTCTTTGGCAAGACTTTCGTTTATCAAAGCTGTAACCTTTAAATCATACCCCGAGTTGGCAAATGGTGATATTTTCTCCCGAAATGATGATTCATAAGCTTCACCGAGATACAGAGAAGACAGCAATAACAAAGATAACAAAAGGGAAGTAGAAACCACTCTTTTTTTATTTCTCCTTACTTTGAAAATAAAATAAAAGTTATTCATGCTAACCCCCTTACCGATTCAGCTCACGTACAGGTAAGCCGTTGCAAAATAACCCTGGTGCACCAACACCCGCTAACACCAATCCCACTACAACTAGACACACTACCAGCTTCCTCATGCTGTGATATAGAGTGTGAAAGAGCTATTATATCTTACTTGAAAAAGTTGAAAAAGTTGAATGTTATCTGAAATCTTGGCTTGGTTAACTTCATCACTCTCTACAAACAAACCAATTACTTATTTAAATAGTGATGAAAACAAACAGTATGAGATTTGGTTTTTTCGACTCGGATGGGCTAAAACTGAGATACTTTGAATGTGGGGAGGGTGAGCCTTTAATCCTGATACATGGGCTTGGAGAATCCATCGAAGGATGGACCTTCCAGTACGATGAGTTCTCGAAGCACTTCAGGGTTATAGCTCTCGATTTAAGGGGTTTCGGGATGTCTGACGTTCCGGAAAGTATAGCAGTTGAGGATTTTGCCAGAGACGTGAAAAACCTGATGGACTATCTTGGATTGGATAAGGCGAACCTTCTGGGTCTTTCGATGGGTGGTGTTGTCTGCTTGGAGTTCTACAGGAAATATCCTGAGATGGTGAAATCTCTGATTCTTGCAAACACGCTCCACAAACTGCCCGAGGAGGCAAAGCCGATGTTCGAGCAGAGATTGAAGCTGCTTGAAAGCAGCCCGGATATGAGCCAGATTGCGGAGTTTATTGCGGAAATGTCTATCCACCAGGACAGGAAGGACTTGAAAGACATGGTCAGAACAATTATCAGGAAAAACAACAAGGAATTCTACGCCATGGTCACGGCAGAGATCGGCAGGGTTAACTATGAATCCCTGCTACCTCAGATTAAGGTTCCGACGCTCGTTATAGTTGCCGAGTATGACATTACAACCCCACCCGCCTTGGGTAGAGAGATTGCCCGGTTAATACCCGGCTCGAAAATAGTGGAAGTCAGGAACTCTGCCCATCTGGCAAAGCTGGAGAATCCAGAGGAGTTCAACAGGTATGTTGTTGAATTTCTAAAAAATTAAAGCTCTGAACACCAGTAATTGGCATTTTCCAAAAGAAGAGTGGAAGGCACGTGATAGCAGGGTTCCCTTGATCAAACATTTGAAGCGTATGTGAAACCACACAATCAGCAGGAGAAACGAGTATCATTTTTGAATTAGGCAGTTTTGTTCTGATAATTGTATGTGTGTAGTGGTTTAGTAAGGTTAAGCTAATTTTTTCAGGAAGTCTATCAACTAAATTAAGAAACGATGATTCACAAAGTTAAAGACGACAGAGATTTATATTCGTGTTGCTACAAGGGGATTCGGAAAATGAAATCCACTGGATTTGGGAGAATTATGGGAGGAACGGATGGTTTATATATGTTTACAACAATTGGAGATAATAGAATTATCGTATTTACTAAGAGGACAATATTGCATTTACCGAAAATGGATGTGAACACATGATTCCTGAAAACTTAAAAAAGTATGACTATCGGGAAAATCTAATAGTTGATAAAAACAATCCCATCTTAATTCAAAAGGCTTGGAGAGACCGGTTTTCGAGCGAGAGTCATTGGTGTGCAGGTTATGGTGGACAGGCGTATTTATCGAAGCCAAATAGTGAGGATGCTTTAACTTGGAATGTTTTTAGAACTCTTCAACTTTCTGGGAACCAAGGATTAAAAGTAGTATCTGATATTTTTAAAATCTCCAAAGTTGATAAAATGTTGTTTTGGGGTTGTGATGTTGAACATTATGGTGAAGAGCAGCAATTATTGAATATTTTAATTCAGACAATTGATGGTAGACATCAAGGAACGATGACCGAACCAGATTTAGTAATAATAACCGAAAAAGAGGTTGTTTTTGTGGAATGTAAATTGAATCAGAACAGCAGCACTTCACCATGGAAAGCTCAAGGAAAAGGAGCAGAAAAAAGATTCAAGACTTATGCAGAGATATTTCCAGAGATAAAAAGCGTTCCCGACTGGGTGACGGTATATCAACTGATTCGTCAGTACGTCTTCGCTAAATCATTGGGTGAATATCTTAAGAAAAAACCAGTTGTAATTCCACTAATCAATGGAAAACATAAAGAAATACTGTCGCCCTACTACCTGAAAGTAAAACGAAGCCCCCTGAACAAGAAAGATATCTTTCGGGAGTTCGTTACATGGCAAGATATCTCAGAAATAATCTCAGCATACGATCTACCAAATAGAGATACCATATTAGCAAAGATAGAGGAGGCTTTAAAACATGCCAAGTGAAAATGCAACGTCCAATAGCAGACATACGATTTGGCTCCACCCTCCAAAGCCCTTCACTCAAAATATGGCTTAGCTGTCACTTAAATTAATAGGTGAAAGGGCAAAATTCGACAGGAACAGACATATATTCGAATATATATTATTTTAGCTGAATTTATAGTCATAAAAAATAAATATAATGAAAACAAGTTTTAGAATGGAAAAAGAATTCGAAATACCGAAAAATAAGAAAGTGGTTATAGCTACATTTGCTATACTTTTGGTTTCCTTGATCATTGCCCTACATCTTTACACGGAGTTTCTCTGGTTCGAGTCTCTCAATCTCGAGTCCGTGTTCATAGCCATAGTGTATTACAAAGTTACCCTGTTTGTGACCTTTTTTGTTTCTGCTCTTGTTCTGCTCAGTCTCAATCATCTTGCACTTCAAAGAGTGAGTTATGAGTTTGGTGAATCTCTCAAACTGCCATTCTGGGTGGGTATATTACTAGCCCTAATAGTAGCTCTACTCTTTTCCAACGTTTGGCTGCAGTATGTTTACTTCACGAACTCGGTTGACTTCAACCTCAAAGATCCGATTTTTGGACTCGATGTCTCTTTCTATGTTTTCAAACTCCCATTCATCCAGACTATACTTTTCTTTTTCCTCACATTGCTATTACTTGCAATCTCAATTTCGGTAGCATACTATGTTTTCACATTCAGGTGGGAAAGTTTTGATGAATTCAAGGACAAGCTTCCTCGGATAGGGCATGTTCATATCTCTCTGCTTCTGGCTGGCATCTTCATCTTCATAGCGGCGTATTTCTACCTTGCGAGGTTTGATTTGCTGACTTCCCCACATGGGGCTGTAATGGGCGCCGGCTATACGGACGTAAACGTAAGACTTCCTGCAATGGGATTGATTGCGATATTGTCGCTTTTCTTTGCCGTAGTAAGTGTTTATCTTGGCTATAAACGAAACGTCGCTGCAATGCCCATACTTGTCGCCGTTCTGGTAGTTGCAATCCTTCTTTCCATTGTCGCTGTGCCTACTGTAGTTCAGAAGCTCAATGTTGAGCCAAATGAACTTCTAAAGGAGGAGGAATACATACAGTATGGTATTGATTTCACGAGATTTGCCTACGGATTAAACGTTAAGAAAATGTATTACTCTGCTGAGAACAACCTCAGCGTTGACACAATTGAGAGAAACCGTGGTACTATAGATAACATCAGAATCTGGGATCATAGACCGCTGCTCAGCGTTTACAGGCAGATGCAGCAGATAAGAACTTACTATTTCATAAATGACGTTGATGTAGATCGCTATTACATTGATGGAAGATATACACAGATAATGATCACTGCAAGGGAACTTTCAACCGATTTGCTATCGCCGAGAGCAAAAACGTGGCTTAACGAGCATCTGATATTTACTCATGGCTACGGTGTTGTTGCCTCGCCGGTGAATTCTGTAACCAAGGTGGGGTTGGCCGATCTGATAATTGAGGATATACCCCCAAAGGGAAAAATAGCTATTGAACGCCCTGAGATATACTATGGTGAGCTAACAACAAATTACGTAATCGTTAAAACAAAACAGAAGGAATTTGATTATCCGCTGGGCGAAGGAAATGTTTTGACAACTTACAATGGTTCTGGCGGAGTTAAACTCGATTCGTACTTTAAAAAACTCATATACGCAATAAAATTTGCCGACGTTAGTTTTCTGCTGAGCGATTACATCACAACGGAAAGCAGTTTGATGTTTCACAGGAATGTAATAGACAGAGTATCTACAATAGCACCCTTCCTCGTGTATGACAGAGATCCTTATATGGCTGTAATAGACGGAAAGCAGTACTGGATAGTTGATTCGTATACGACTTTGGACAAGTTCCCGTACTCTGCAAGATATCCGACATTCAATTACATTCGAAATCCGGTTAAGGTCTTTGTAGACACATACAATGGAACAGCTAAGTTCTATGTTATTCAGGAAGAGCCGGTGATCAAGGTTTTGATGAAAGCATTTCCAGACCTTTTTGTGTCAGCAGATAAAATGAGTGAAGAAGAGAGGGCTCACATAAGGTATCCGGTTGATCTGTTTGAAGTTCAGGCAAATATTTACGCAACCTTCCATATGGACGATGCCAAAACGTTCTACAACCGTGAGGATGTGTGGGTGATCCCGCAGGAAATTTTGGAGGATGAGAGAATACAAATGGAACCCTACTATGTTATACTAACCCTACCCGGAAACGACGAGCCGGAGTTCTTGCTAATGCTTCCGTTTAATCCAAAAGGAAGGGACAACATAATTGCTTGGATGGCAGCAAGATGCGATGAGAATTATGGTGAGTTAAGGCTGTATGAATTTCCGAAAGGCCAGCTGATTTATGGTCCTATGCAGATAGAGGCGAGAATAGATCAGAATGCCGAAATTTCCCAGTTATTCACACTCTGGGGGCAGGTTGGGTCGAAGGTCATCAGGGGTAATTTGCTTGTTATTCCCATAGAGAACTCGATACTGTACATTGAGCCAATCTATCTGAGAGCTGTAAATGCCCAGATTCCAGAGCTCAGAGGTGTTATAGTTGTTTACAGTGATGTACTGGCAATGAGACCAACACTTGACGAGGCTTTGATAACTGTATTTGGTGAGGAAGTCTCTGAAATCGTTGAAGAAGAGAGCGTTAAGGATCTTGTGAAGCAATTGGTTGAGCTTTACGACAGGGCGAGAGAGGAGGCAGGAGCTGGTAACTGGACTGGGTTTGGTGAGTACATTGAAAGGCTTGGGGACACCATTAGCAAGCTAAACCAGACTGCGGGGCGTTAACGTCTCCAGTTGTGTTTCTGGGACACACTCTCCGTGAACTTCGACCCATGAAACTCAAGAACTACACTTAAGATTTTATATTTTGAGTCTAACTTTATTGGTATGTTTGTAATCCAGGACAAGAAATACTACAACAAATTTGGGGTCTTCAGAAATAGAACCGACGCTGGAAACAAGCTTGCTGATTTAATTGTGCGACACCTCGATGTGGATGCAGATAAAACGGATGTAGTTGCGATACCAGCAGGAGGAGTCCCCGTAGCTTCGGCAATGGCTAAAAAAATCGGTTTGAAGTTGAAAGTATTGTTGGTATCGAAAATCCTATTTCCGTGGACGACCGAGGCTGGTTTTGGTGCACTAAGCATGTTCGGCGAGTTTGAGCTGAATGAGAGTGCAGTTCACCACTACAAGCTTAGTGATGAAGTCGTTAAGGAGCAGATAAAGAAGACTGAAGAAAAAATCGCAAAAAGGCTGGAGATGATTCCTGAAGAATGTTTAATTGGGGAGGGGAACGAGTTGGCATTCCTCGTTGACGATGGCTTGGCGTCTGGATATACAATGCTGGTGGCTTTAAAGAGTGCGAGAAGATTTTACGATAAAATCTACGTTGCCGTTCCCACAGCTTCTTCACATGCAGTTGATCTGGTTTCTGGAAAATGTGACGGCGTCTTCTGCATAAACCTGAGAGACATTTATCCCTATGCGGTCGCTGACGCTTACTTAGAGTGGCACGATGTCAGCGATGAGGAAATGTTAGAATTTTTAAAATAATTGGATTCTATTGTACAAATTTAACAAATCGCTGACCATTAAAGACTCCGAGAATGCTAATCTCGTAACCTCTGCTGAAACCTCCTAGTCCTCAGGTTTCAGAGTTTAATGATTTAGTTTTTTATAAAAATTTATTCTTATATATTTCTCCAGCTCAGCAAAGAAAAATACTAAAGAAGATACAGTTACAACTCCAAACCACATGTTCGCATCAAGCGGTGCGGTATGCAGAATTGCGTTGAATTGGGGCGAATACGTTGCTACCAGCTGCAAAACGATCGTTGCAAGAATACCCAAATAGATAGCCCTATTCTTAAATTTCAGAGTTTTTATAAAGCTCAAATCAATACTTCTTGCACTCAGCAGGTAGAATATTTCAAAAAACACTATAACATTCATTGCTACTGTTCTGGCTATCAGTTCGTTCTCGCTATATCTGAAATAAAGAAGGTACGCACATACGACCAAAACCGTAGCTACCCAAATTATCCTGAATAAAATCGCCGGATTCAGCAACTCTCCAGTTATCGGCTTGAGCTTAAGTAGATTTGGCTCTCTGGATTCAAAAACTAAGGTCGTTCCCAAAAGCACAGCCGTAACCGTATTAATCCAGAGGATCTGCACCGGTAGAATTGGAAGTGCGAGACCCAAAAGAAAGGCTGCAAGAATCACGATCCCCTCTCCGACATTAGTCGGTAGCAACCATGCAAGAATCTTCTGAATCTTCCTAAAAACGTTTCTACCCTCGTCAATGGCCTCTACAATTGTCGCAAAATTATCGTCAAGCAAAATTATTTCAGCGGATTCCTTAGCCACCTCCGTACCGGAGCCCATCGCAACGCCAACATCAGCCCTTTTCAATGCAGGGGCATCGTTTACACCATCCCCAGTAACTGCAACTGTTTCGCTCATTTCCTGCAGTAATCTGACTATTCTCAGCTTCATTTTTGGCAAAGTTCTTGCAAATATGTTTGTTTTCTTCAATACCTCTTTAAGCTCTTCATCGCTCATTTTTTCGATTTCATCCCCCGTTACAACACTGCCGTTAATATCAAGCTCTTCTGCGATGAACAACGCAGTATTTGGATGATCTCCGGTTATCATGATAACCCTTACACCGGCTTCTCTACATTTTTTGATCGCCTCGTAACATTCTTCCCTCGGAGGATCTATCATGCATTGAAGACCGAGGAAGATCAAATCATTAAGATTGTCTTCAATACTACCAAATTCCTCCAAGTCAACGAACTTGTATGCAAATGCCAGAACCCTTAAACCCTGAAGGGCGAACTCTGATGCCATCTTGCGAACATGACGTTCATCAAGCTCTACTATTCTTCCTTCCACCAAAGCCCACCTGCACATTGAAAGTACTCTCTCTGCTGAACCTTTTACGTAGATTTCCACGAATTCCCCCTCTTTTGCTGCAGTTGCCATATAGCGCAATGTGGGATTAAATGGGATTTCGTCAATAATTTTAAACTGCTTTTTAATTCCCACCAGCGATGCAACCTCGAGAAGAGCCACTTCAGTTGGATCTCCGCTCGTTACAAGTTCTCCATCTTTTAAAAAATAAATTGCTGTATTACATACGTAGCCGGCCTTTACTGTGAGATATACCTCGGCATGTTTCGCGAGTTCTTCCCTGCTTAGAACAGAATTGCCACTCTCGACGTCATACTCCCTTCCTCCAGCAAATATTCGTATTACCTTCATTTTGTTCTGTGTAAGTGTTCCGGTTTTGTCCGTGCATATCGTCGTAACACTTCCCAGAGATTCTACAGCCGGTAGCTTTCTAACTATAGCCTTTCTTTTTGCCATGTCTCTAACACCAATTGCAAGGCTCATTGTTACAAGAGCGGGTAAACTTTCAGGAATAGCTGCAACAGCTAAGCTAACAGAAGCTAAGAACATGAATGTAGGCTCGTAACCTCTCAATATCCCAATTGTAAAATTTAAGATCGAAACTGCAACGATTATAAAGAAAATGAATCTGCCAAGACGCTTTACTCTACGTAGCAAAGGTGTTTCAACACCTTTCTCCTTTTTAACAGTTTTTGCAATCTTACCCAGCTCGGTATCCTCGCCCGTAGCAACAACGACTGCTTTTCCGTAACCTTCAAGAACGAGTGTCCCGGCAAAAACCATGTTGTTTCTATCAACGGCAGTCTTCTTCAGAATAGTTTCAGAGAATTTTTCAACAGGCGTGGACTCGCCCGTTAGTAAAGATTCGTCAACAGTTAGATTTCTTGCTTCAAAAAGCCTCGCGTCTGCTGGAACTTTCATTCCAGCCTCTAATATTATCACATCTCCGGGGACAAGCTCTTTTGCGGGAATATCTTTTTCGGCCCTTCTTATTACCCTTGCTTTAACCTCTACTATCTTCTTTAAAGATTCAATTGTTTTTTCTGCTCTTCTTTCCTGAATATAACCAATTAATGCATTTATCAGCACGACTGAGAATATTATGGTTGTATCCACGTATCGACGAAGAAATATCGTTATCAAACCGGCCATCATTAAAATGTAAATTAAGGGATCGTTAAAGTGAGAAAGAAATCTTAAAATTTCGCTTATTTTCTTTTCTTCTTTAATCTCATTATAACCAAACAATACAAGCCTTTCTGCGGCATCTTCATCTGTTATACCTTGAGGTAAGCTTTTAACAAGTCTAAAGACTTCTGAAATTGAGATTCTATACCATTCGATTTCTTTGTCCATCTGTTAGGTTGCCTATTGGTCAATAATAATTTTGCCCCAAAAATAAGTCCTTAACCGATGTTGAACTTAGCGAATGGAGCAGATTGTGACCATCTGCGGGTTAGCAAGACGCACTTCGGAAAAATCTTGCAGAATTTACACTTTTAGATTTTTATTATACTTTTAATTAAATATATGTAACCAACATTTTTATACTTTGTAGTTTCATTATTATCTACGCAAAAAGGTGGAATGAGATGGATGTCAGAGAATTAAAGAAGGTCATTAGAGACGATTATGACGTTATAAGCGCAGGTGAAACACTTTCGAGGGTAATTTCAATGTTAGGCGAGTCCAAGCATGAAAGAGCCCTGTTGGTTGAAGAAAATGACGAAATCATTGGGGTTGTAAGAGAAAAGGACTTAATCAGGGGTAGCCTAATGACGAACCCTGATGAAACGAAAATCAAGAAGTTCCTTGCGAAAACTGGAATCATTCGCCTTGACGAGCTAACGCCAGAGAAGGTGGCGAAAAGGTTTATAGAGGATTCCACGCCCTTTGTTCTTATAAAGCTCAACGGAGGATTTGGAGTTATTCACATCAACGAGTTTCTACAAAAAATAAAACAGGAATTTGAAAATGTTGAAGTCGGAGATGTTATGAATCCAGAAGTTATCACCGTGAAAACGTACGATGGCGTATCCAAGGCTCTGGCCACTATGAGAAATCATGGTATCAGCAGAGTTGTTGTAGTTGATGATGAAAATAAAGTTGTCGGAATCATTACCGGCAAGGATATTGTAGATAGAGTTGTGTTTATAGGGAAAGACGATAGACTCGGACACCTGAGCATGAAAGAAAAAGAAAAAACGCTTTCAGTGATGGTTGAAGGTATAATGAGTCATCCGGTTATAACAGTTGAGAGGAATGACACGATTGCCAAAGCTATTGACCTGATGATCGAGAACGACATATCAAGCCTCGTGGTTGTAAAGGGCATCATTCCTGAGGGGATAGTGGTAAAGAAAGATTTTCTTGAATATTATTTAAAAGAGGCACTTCCAAAAGAGTATGAAGTGCAGATTATCGCGAAGGGCATAATTTTGGACGATTCTGAAATAGAAAAGCTCTTGGACGAATTAAACAAGTTTTTGAGGAAGCTCAAGAGCTCTCTTGGGAAAGTCCATTTATTTGTTTATGTGAAGAAGCTCAAATTGTACTATAGACGAATACCTCTCATTTACGTGAGGATGAGGTTGACAAGTGACCGTGGAGTTTTCTTTGTTACTGGTGAAAGCTGGGGTGTTGGGTTTGCAGTTCATGCAACCTTGAATAAGCTTGAAAGGCAAGTAATAAAGGACAAAGAGCTTATGCTCGATAAGAGGGTTGTGCAGAAGTTTTACGAGGAAGTTCTTTGATAACCACAGCCCTGCAAATGAGATTTAAAAATAATAGAATGAGGTTGGCTTTATTTTGCCCCTTTAACATCCACGATCCTCTCAACAACTGTCATATCTTCAAGAGTTGTGATATCTCCTATCTCTTCACCCTTCTCAATAGCAAGTAGAATCCTGCGCACTATCTTTCCACTCCTCGTTTTTGGTAACTGTTCGACGAAGTAAATCTTTTCAGGAACAGCTATTGATCCTATTTCGTTTTTAACATGCGTTTTAAGATATTTTTCAAGTTCGACGTCCGGCTTGTAGCCAATCTTAAGGACAACAAATGCTACTGGTACCTCTCCTTTGATCTCGTGGGGTTTTCCAACAACGGCTGCCTCGCTTATAGCTTCATGAGATACAAGCGCACCCTCGATTTCAGCACTTCCAAGTCTATGCCCGCTGACCTTTAGAACTTCATCAATTCTCCCTATTATCCAGTAATACCCATCTTCGTCTCTCCTTGCTCCATCTCCAGTATAGTAAATTCGTTTACCGTCTGATGTCCAGTATTGTTTGACGAATCTTCTTGGATCACCCCGTAGATCTCTGAACATTGCTGGCCACGGGTTCGTTATTACGAGTTCTCCGACATCTGCTGGATTTCCTTTCTCGTCGTGTATCTCTACCAACATTCCCGGGAAGGGCAGCGTTACAGAGCCGGGCTTGAGCTTTGTTATGCCGGGCAAGGGAGCTATTATGATCATTCCGGTTTCAGTCTGCCACCATGTGTCAATTACAGGGCAGCGCTCACTCCCTACATACTTGTGGTACCACTTCCAAGCTTCTGGATCTATCGTTTCGCCGACCGTTCCAAGTAGACGCAGCGAGGACAGATCGTGTTTCTCCAGCCATTCCTCGCCGAGCTTCATGAAGTAGCGTATTGCGGTGGGAGCAGTGTAAAAAATGGTCACGCCGTACTGCTCAATAATGTTCCACCACCTGTCCGGCTGTGGATAGTCTGGAGCACCCTCGTAAATTAGCACTGTCGCACCGTTGCTGAGCGGTCCATAGACAACATAGCTATGTCCAGTAATCCACCCTATGTCAGCAGTGCACCAGAATACGTCTCCATCTTTCAAATCGAATACCCACTTGGTTGTAATGTGGGTGCCAACGTTGTAGCCTCCGTGAATGTGAAGAACGCCTTTCGGCTTTCCGGTTGTTCCCGATGTATACAGTATGAACAACGGATGTTCGCTGTCAAGAGCTTTACATTCGCACTCATCTGCTAAGCCTTCTTCCAGTTCATGCCACCAGATATCCCTTCCATCGACCATATTCACATCGTTGCCGACTCTCTCGAGCACAACAACACTCTCAACGCTGCAAGCTTCCAGAGCTTTATCAACGATGCGCTTAGTTTCAATAACCTCGCCTCTCCTGTAGTAACCATCCATCGTAACGACAACTTTAGCGTCGGAATCGTTTATCCTCTCTCTCAGAGCTTTCGAGGAGAAACCTCCAAAAACCACGTTATGAATCGCGCCGATTCTAGCGCACGCAAGCATTGCGACAACAAGCTCCGGCACCATCCCCATGTAGATCGTGACTACATCCTTTTCCTCAACTCCAAGCGTCCTGAGAGCATTGGCAAACTTGCAGACTCTCTGGTAGAGTTCGCGGTAAGTGATCATCTCTTTTTCGTTTTCAGGTTCTCCCTGCCATATTATTGCTGTTTTATCCCCTTTTGATTCAATATGTCTATCCAAACAGTTGTAAGTTATGTTTATCTTTCCACCAACAAACCATCTATAAAAAGGAGCGTTACCGCTATATATTATCTCTCTGTAGGGCTCAAACCACTCAATTTCATTCTTTGCAACTGAATCCCAAAATGTAAGATAGTCCAAAGCCTCCTCATAAATCCCTTCGCTAACCTGTGTACATCCTTTGGCTTCTTCTGTGGACTCATATAAATCATTTTCAGAAAATTTTTTTAACATTTTTTACACCCATATATTGTATACACTGTAACTTAATAAGTTTAACTGAAGTCAATATTTTAATAATATAAAAACTAAGTCTTTTTCCTCACACAATTTGCTCGTTTTCCTAAACGGAATCCAACTAAAATCATATGATAGATTAGAACCAGAGTAAAAGAGAGCCAGGGCCTGGATTCTAACAAAGGGTTGAGAGTCAGGGAGAAATCTTTTTAATGAAACCAGCACAGTTGGCTACATGGATGATTCATCCTTACATAGTACTACGCTACATTCAAACATTACGAGTTATTCACAGATGGAAAAACAAGCCATTCAAGGAGTGGACTGAACAAGACCTTGAGGACATTCTTTTTGAGATCGAGAAGGAAGGGTATAAGCCACATACAATTAACGTAACGAATTCAAAAAAGGTCTTCGAATGCTCTTCCGCTGGCTTCATTGAGAAAACTGGCTTGGCTTGAAAAGTTCTGAGAGGGGAGAGAAAAGACAAAAGAAAGCCAGACGTTCTCACAGAAGAAGTCAGTCGTATGATCGAAGCTGCTGTAAATGAGAGAGATCGAGCTATCATCGCTATCGGTTATGAAGCTGGATTGAGAATCGGAGAGCTTGCTTCGCTTATATGGGGAAATGTTATTTGGACTGAATGAGGAGCTAAGATCAAAGTTCACAGCAAAACTGGTGAAAGAGTCGTTCCAATAGTTATGGCAGCTACGAGTTCATCAAATTCTTTTAAAGCTTTAACAAGCTCTTTATCGAGGTCAGATTCTAAAAGCCTATCGTTATGGCAACATGGACAATAAACTTCCGCAAAGTCTCCGTAATCATCTACCTTCTCTTCAAATCCGTCGTAATCGTAGTATTCGTGGCAGCACTTTGTATAGTCAAAATGAAAACACTCTCCACAGAATAAAACCATGCATTCACCCCCCAAAGGATATCGCAGAGTGGCTGAAGCCTAACTTCGTCAGAGAGCAGTTCGATTAAGTCAAATTTCATGTTTCCAATGTTAGGAAAAATCCTCTCTTTTAAGTAATTTAGTAGCTCTGGACCGTCCCGTCATCTATTACAGATCTATCAAGCAAGTTGGGTATTCCTGCATCAACTGTACAATATCATGTTAACAAGCTGATGGAGCTTGACATAGTCAGAATTGCACAAAAGAAAGTTGGAAAGAGGATGAGAGATATAAAAATGTACGTTTACGACAAAGAGAGCATAGTATTTCTCTCATCAATGGAAAAACACGAGTTTGAACATTTATTAAGGACATTTGTTCTTCGGAGATTGAAGAAGGGGGCACCGATAGCTGTTTTACTAATTTTTGCGATTGGCTCAATTCTATCAATCATCGGTAGCTGGATGCTCAAAGGAGAGATTAAACGCAGGATTGGATTCTTTTACGGGGACGTGGTGGGTAGATCAGTTGGAATGCTTGAAATGAGTGTATTATTAGTATTCCTCGGTGTTTTCTTTCTTTTGGGAGTAGTGAGTTCGTTCTTGCTCCTTTTGTTTATAATTAAAAGGACTTAATTTTTAATTTTATATAATGTTATTATGAGCCTTATAAGTTCCCTGCCCCAGCTCCCTTAAATCTTTTGAGAGTGTCTTCGAACACTTCCTCTCCTACCACCTGCTTCATTGACATTAGTAAGAGCTCTGTAACTCCGGCGGGATCGCCACAGCAAACTTGAACAGTTTGTTTGCCATCTTTCCATCTTCTCAAGAGCTCAGGCAGATTAACTACTGCAGAGTACTTTATGTCCATGCTCAGGCTGTTAAACCTCTCCGGATTTTCTATAATTCTTTGAATTTTTTAATCAAAATATATTTTTTATTTATCTAAATTTTAATTAATTTTTTGCATATTTTATTTTTTAAAAGCACCAAATAGAAACTTATGTTTATGCAAACCTTTTTCACCGTGTTCTTCCATTTCTTCGATTTCTCTTACTGTTATTGAGGTTAGATCGTTAAAATAGCATAGTAGTTCGTCTTTCGTGAAATAGTGCGAACAATGTCCATCTGACTCAAAAAATGTATTCTCTTCAACCTGTACACCCTCACCAAAGGAGGGATCGTTTACGGAAAAGACATTGACAACTAAGATCCCAGATTTCTTTAGAGAGCCCTTAAGACCATTTATCAACTTCATCCTATCACTTTCGAGAAACAAATGTAGTAGATTGTGAGCAAAGATTCCCTCGTATTTTTTATCAGTTGGTAGAACTTGCAAAACGTCACCGATGATGTATTTTATGTTCGAATTGCATTCTTCCGCATTTTTCTTAGCTATTTCTATAGCAGTTGTCGAAACATCTATACCCGTTACTGAAAACCCCAGCTTTGCGAAATAAAGGCAGTTTCTTCCGTATCCGCAACCTGGGGCTAATATTGTTTTTACACTGTATCGTTTAAACACTTCAGCAGCTAATTTTGCTGATAGAGATTGTTCTTTTCCCCACACTTCCCCTTCGTTTTTAAACCTGACATTCCAGTATTCTTCCGCATTATACACCCCAATCACCACGGAGACTTGATTTCACCGTAAATTGCGGAGTATGCAACAGTGGCTGCAGAAGCAAGAAAAGCTTCAGAATTTCTGCCACCAAGCCTGCCCAAATAATTCCTGTTCGTCGTCGTGATAACCCTCTCGCCATCGGCTATTATCCCACCGCTTTTCGATCCAGCACACAAGCTACACGAAGGATGAGTTATTATTGCACCTGCTTCGATTAGTATTTCAATGATCTCCTCTTTTAGAGCCTCCATATAGATCCTTCTCGTCGGTGGTGTCACTATGAGTCTGACATCCGGATGTACTTCGTTCCCCTCTAAGATCTCAGCAGCAATTCTTAAATCCTCCAAACCTGTAGTGCAGGAACCTATAAACGCCTCATCTATTTTAGTACCTTCCACTTCTCTCACCGGCTTCACATTATCAACAGAATGCGGACAAGCTATCATCGGCTCAATTTCTTCTGCACAGTATTGGTAAATTTTCTCGTACCCGTCTCCATCTCCTCTAATTCTTTTGATCTCCTTTCTCGTTTTGCCGGAGAGATACTCAAGTGTCACCTTATCGGGCTCTACCATACCAGTCTTCGCTCCAGCTTCAACAGCCATGTTGCACAACGTGAACCTGCCATCCATAGACATCTCTTTTACCGTGGATCCAGAGAACTCCATAGCCTTGTAGGTTGCTCCATCCGCACCTATATCTCCTATGATTTTTAGAATCAAGTCCTTCGCATAAACACCATCTGGTAATTTTCCGTTTATCTCAAATTTTAGTGTCTGAGGAACCTTCAGCCAGATTTTTCCTCTACCCAGTACGGCAGCCATATCTGTATAACCGACACCAGTAGCAAAAGCTCCTAAGGCTCCAGCTGTACAGGTGTGAGAGTCCGTACCAATCACGATTTCCCCTGGGACAATCAGACCCATTTCTGGCATGACTCGATGACTCACTCCCTCACCAATTACCAGTTTTATTCCGTATCTTTCAGCAAAACTACGCATTTGTTTCATACTTTCCGATTCTTCCACCGATGCTGGCGGGATTTCATGATCTGCTATAAGCAAAATTTTTGATGGATCCCAAACCTCAGTGAAACCCATATTTTTAAATTGGCTGAAACAGTGCGGTGCGAAGTAGTCGTGAATCATGGCTAGATCGACTGAAACCGTGATTATTTCTCCGGGCTTAACTTCCCTCTCAACGTGATTCGCAAGTATCTTCTGGACGATATTCATGAATCTCGCCTCATGTACTCAACCAGTCCACCACATCTGAAAATTTCCATTATGAATTCTGGGATCTTTGTAGCTTCGTGTATTCTACCAGTTCTTTTATTGAGTATCTTTCCGTTTTCGAGGTCTATTTCTACAATATCTCCTTCTCCAATTTCATCATAAAGTGTGCTACATTCCACAACTGGCAAACCCAAGTTTATTGCATTTCTGTAGAATATTCTCGCAAATGATTTTGCAACTATTGCTGCAACACCCAGCTCTTTCAGAACCGCTGGTGCCTGCTCTCTGCTACTCCCGCATCCAAAGTTCCTTCCAGCTACTATTATGTCTCCCTTTTTAACCTCGTTGCTAAAGTTGGGACGAAGCGGTTCGAATGCATGCTTACTCATGGATTTTACATCGGGAAGAAGCAGATATTGTGTCGGAAGAATGACGTCTGTGTCTATGTTATCTCCAAAAACCCAACACCTACCTACTATTCTCACGATCACACCTCCTTTGAGTAGTCACTTATAACCCCATTTATTGCTGAATAAGCAACGGTTGCCGGAGAAGCTACATATATTTCAGAATTTGGATTACCAGCTCTCCCCCTGAAGTTCCTGCTGCCAGTGCTTATCAACCTTTCACCATCGCCTAAAACCCCCTGACAAGCTCCCCAGCATGTGCTGCAGTTCGGATTCATGACTATTGCCCCGCTTTCAAGGAACGTTTCTATCAAACCTTCTTTTAACGCATCTCTGAACACGTTTCTCGAAGCTGGAGAGATTATCAGTCTAACATCTGGATGTACTTTGTTTCCTTCGAGAATTTCAGCGGCAATTCTCAGATCTTCGATTCTGCCGTTAGTGCAAGAGCCTATAAATGCTTCATGAATTTTTAAACCCTCTACTTCTCTGACTGGTTTTACGTTGTCAAGTGTGTGCGGGCAAGCTATCATTGGCTCGATTTCGCTTGCATCATAATAGTAGACTTTCTCATATTCTGCATCGCTATCACTCCTAAGTAGCCTGTATCCTCGCCCGCTCCTAAGCTTTGATAAGAACTCAATGATCTTTTCATCTGGTTCGATTATACCAGTCTTTGCTCCTGCTTCAACCGCCATGTTGCACAACGTGAACCTACTATCCATCGACATCTCTTTTACCGTGGATCCAGAGAACTCCATAGCCTTGTAGGTTGCTCCGTCTGCCCCTATATCTCCTATGATTTTTAGAATCAAGTCCTTCGCATAAACACCATCTGGTAATTTTCCGTTTATCTCAAATTTTAGTGTCTGAGGAACCTTCAGCCAGATTTTATCTCTCACCCATATTGCTGCCATGTCCGTCGAGCCTATGCCAGTGGCAAATGCTCCTAAGGCTCCCAAAGTACAGGTGTGTGAATCTGCTCCGACAATAACAGTCCCCGGTACAGCATGATGCTCTATGAGAAGTTGATGGCAAACACCCTCTCCATCGTACAGCTTTATGCTGTTGTATTTGGCGAACTCCCTCATCTTTTTATGAACTTCCGCTGTTTGAACGGAATTTGAAGGAACATTGTGATCTATGACGAACACGATTTTATCGGGGCTTTTCACCTTTACTCCTCCCATTTTTCTGAATATGTCGATTGTTATGTGAGTTGTCGCATCATTGCTCATCACGAGATCTGGACCAACGACTACTATTTCGTTTGGCTTTACTTCTTCTCTTCTGCTTGCATGTGCAAGTATTTTTTCTGCTATCGTCATTCCCATGTTGGTCACCTGCATAAGTTTGGTAATATATTTTTTAGCTCCTCAAATCGAACCATCTTAGTTCTCAGTAAACTGGCACATATATAACTTCACCATTTTCAACTATTTTTCTTATGCCGTACACGCCTTCGAAGAGCTCTCCACTCAAAAAATACTCTTTTAATGCTGACAAGTATCTTTTATCCACAGGGAAATTCATAGCAAATTGGAGAACATCTTTTAATCTCAACTCGCCATTTTCCCGTGCAAGTTTCCAATAGTCAAGTAAGATAGGATATCGTAATTTATAAGCCCCAGATATTGTTGCTGTATTGAACTGCGGATTGGTAAATGCCCAATAGCCTATGCCATATTTTTTACACAGTCTCGATACCTTTTCCTCTAACACGTAATGGTCTTTTTCAGATGTGGTTATTCTTGCTCCAAGCTTTCGCCCATTATCAAAGTACATCTTTTCGTATAGAGGTATTAGGTATGAATATTTCTCGCTTGTGGCAAGCACTTTTTTAAGTCTATTCCAGATAAATCCCGATAGCTCAAGAGGTGCCATTATAACATTGCCTATACACGCTTCAGCGGCGTCTTTGATTATGCTATCTATATCTTTATCCGTTATGTATGGGAAGTATGGAGTTATATGGAGATACGTATCAACCCCGATTTCAGACAGCTTTTGCAATGTAAGGATCCTTTCTTTTTGACGATTTTGGGAATGAATAAACTTACTTCTTGGAACAAACGGCTCCACAAGTTTTGTAAAATTGTCATCGTAGGAAGTTACAGTCATACCAACCCCAATGAGCTCTCTTTCAGCTAGTTTCTCTATAATGTCCATATCATTCAGTATTAAGGGCGACTTTGTTTCTATAAAACATGGGAAGTTATATCCATAACATATCTCAAGCAATCTTCTAGTTAACCTGTGCTTCATCTCTATTGGTTGGTATGTGTCTGAGATGTTGCCGATAACAATGACGCTTTTCTTTTTTCTTTGCTCATATTTAATTATCTCCTTCTCGAAAATCTCAGGGGCATTCTTTTTCACATATATCTCTTTTGAAAAAAGATTTGGAGTTGAACGCATGTAATAGTGAGTACAAGCAGCATAACAGTATATACAACCATGGGTACAACCACGATAAATATTCGCCGTTAATCTGAACGGTAGGTACCTCATGGCAAAGAATCCATCTCTCATCCTGCTGATTATGGATTTAGCGTTTATTTCAACTATTTTCATAGTTATCACCTCTTGCAATTCTATACCATTTGGAGAGTGCCCATAATGGGAATATTGCTGAATATATCTCATACTTTCCTGGATCAATTGCTGCTGCAGCGTAGGATGATGGGAAACTTCCATCTTCTTTTTGTAGTTTTAAGAGATACCCAATCCCGCTAATAACTGTTTCCGAAAACGGATCAATACCACAGTCCAATAAAGCTAGTATACACCACGATGTATGTTCTGCTGTACTCTCTCCCTTAATCGGGTGGGGCGAATAATAGCTGGAATAGTGCTCTCCCCAGCCACCATCATCATTCTGCATGCTTACGAGCCAGTGAACTGCTTTTTTAACATAGCTTTTATTCATATTTTCGCCTATGGCTTTTAACGCTTGCAAAACTTGTGTTGTACCATAGATGTATGCTAGCCCCCAACGCCCCCACCATCCACCAAAATCCAACTGGTCGTCTTTTAACCATTTAATGGCTTTTTCAACTTGCTCATCTGAAGTACCATATCCTACTTCTCCCAAAAATTGTAAAACGTGTGCTGTGACATCCGCTGTTGAGGGATCCTTTAATTCATGCCCGTAATCTTCGTGATAAGGTGGCATATATCCTCTCGCTTTTCGGGATTGATTTTTATCAAATGCACCCCATCCCCCATCATCGTTTTGCATCTTGAGAAGGTATGTAATAGCATTTTCAACATATTTTCTTCCATCGTTTCCTAATGCCTTTAAAACGGCAAGAGATGCTAAGGCAGTGTCGTCGTTATCTGGAAGGTTTACATTATACTCACTAAACGCCCACACATTTTTTGAAGTACGTGCTGACAAAAGGTAATTTAACGCAACATTTATTGGGGCATGTTTGTAGCTCATACCACTTTCAAGCAGTGCCATAACTGACAGAGCAGTATCCCAAACCTTAAGTCTAAATCTGCTCAACAAACCCTCATCATCTACAAGTCCATCCAAGAAATTGAATGCTTTTTGTATTTTTGGATTGGTTATGTCTTCACCACACTCACATAAAGCGTAAATAGCACCCATTGTTGGTAGTGCAGTATCGAACCAACTGCCATTGGCTAGCTGAGTCTCAATAATCTTTTTCTTTAATTTACTGATAATTCGTTTATCAAAATAATTTAGTTTCTTTTTATTTTTGATTAGTGAAACAATTTGAAGAGGCGGTAAAGCATTTCTCGTCCATGCGGATGGAAACAGATAGATACTCCAATGGAATAACTTAGGACATTTCATGTGCAGTTTTCCCAGCAATCTGCCCAAACTCTCAGGAATGCACGAAAAGAGGGGCGGAGGTGAAAATATTTTTACATCTCTTTTTATCGACAGAAACATTTGTGTATAGGGGTCAAGCCATTTGTTTCCACTATATTTTTCTAACCAACTTTTAGCTCTTTTAAGTGCCTCCTTATCCGCATATTGCTCCAGAGCTACTACAGACAGCAAAGTGTTCCTGTAATTTCCCTCAGATTTCATCATGATGTTGCCCCAACTTCCATCATCGTTTTGATGCTGTAAAATCCACTCAATAATTTTATTCTTCTTTCCGTATTTTAAGTCATATTTTTCCTCTAAATAATCGATGAGTAGGAGATATGCAGCATTACTCCACATATGAAATTCGACTTTTCCATAGAAGGAGCCTTCCTTTTTTTGATATGATAAAAGATTTGTTTTAGCACGTTTAATAGCAGTTCGTACTTTCTTTACTAACTCATTTTCATCCATATTTTCACCTCACGATAAGCATATAGCATGAAGCCGCCATTAAACTCCATATAGCGGTTGTTCCAGCCATTGTGAATATCCCACATTTGCTCTCTATTCTCTCGTATTGTTCCTTTCTGGAATATATGTAGTGATAGAAAATTCCCATGATAACGCATGCCAAGACGATCCACAGCAATAAATAGATAAGTTGTAAAACGTTTGAATAGGACATTTTTATAAAATAACAAACCATCATCAAAATAATTCCCAACGGCATGAGTATTATGGCACCGTTTAAGCATACTTTGTATCCATACTTTGTCGCAAAAGTATTAACAAAACCAACATCGTCTTTCCAATCCCATGTTTCACCTACTAAAAATAATCCGAATAGATTTATGCCTAAACCAACAGTATAAAATAACAATGACACAATATCACTCATCGAAAAATCAGTATAATGTGCTACTATGAAGAATCCGAACGGCAAGAGAATTACAAGTTGTATCCCTCTTGAAAAGTCCCCAATTGCGATGTACTTTTTCAATCTTAATGGTTCATTAGAATACGCAAAAGCGAAGAATATCCCTATAATCCAAAGAACTAAGATTACAAACCCAACAGTAAAAGCCAAATAGATTATGAAAAAAGTACCTAAAAGCACCATAAACACTATTCCGATGATTAAATTCTGTTTGCCAATAATGTCTACCGATTTTGGGAGATACGACTTGAATTTTTTGTCCAGTTCATAATCTCCCAAAACATTGGCCCAGACAGACACGTAATGGGCACATATGGTTATTATCAGCCCAATTAAAATCTGTTGGTATGGAAAGATGTCACGGGAAATACAACTCAATCCTAAAAATACGCCTGTAATAAAGGGCAACATATCTGCTATGAAATACTCAAACCTCCCAGCTACAAATATGGCAGCTAAAAACGATTTTAATGATTTGTTCTTAATTCCAAAAATCTTGTTATGAAACATTTATATTCCTCCTTTATCTCTACAGCTCTCATAAACTTGTCAAAGGTACCGGGAACATTTACTATCCTTTCGTAGATTTCCTTGGTAATAGAATCCATTTTTACTACCAAAGATGCTTCGTGCTCATACAAGGTTTCACACAGTTCAAACGAGTCCACTCCATGAATTCGTTGAGATAGCGTATCATCGCCTAACGCAATTCCGTTTGTAACTACAACTGGATACATTCCTTTATCCGAAAGGTGTTCAACAAATTCAATCAGATATCTGTACATTAACGGCTCACCATCACCGCAAATCAAAGCAACTTCTGCACCAAGCTCTCTAGCCTCATCGACAACCCTCTTGTACTCGTCTACAGTAAGCTCATTCTTTGATCTGACCCTATCACTACCCGCATAACAGTATACACACCTAAGATTACAAATTTTCGGTGTGCTTAACCCTACAGCCCTTATTTTTGGATTTTCTGGATTCCATTCTCGCCAGAACTTCTCAATTTCATCTCTTGAATGATGATCCAAACCTCTCACACCTATTTTTGTTCGACCTTCAATGCTGTTATCAGATGTCATTGACATTATGTCTCAAAGTATCAGTATATAAGAATTTCTTACATGTCCTTTTTTTCCTATGAAAAAAGAAAATTTTAAAAAACATAATCAAATAAGCATTGTAAGAGTTAAAAGCCCAGTCACGTTTGGTGCATAGCTAACAAGAGCTTTCCACTCCTAGTCTCTAAACTTGTACTTCTTAACCTCAATCCATTTTTCAATAATCTCCCTTAGCTCCTCATTCGTTATCTCGCAACCATCTGCTGATCTCACAGAATAACCCTTCCCAGCGTGATGGATTGGCAATCTTATCTTCCCGCCAGATGATTTCGATTTTCCTGTTGTGCAAGTGATAAAGGCAGGAACTGGATTTAAGCTGATTCCAGTAAATAGGAGCGGACATTAAATACATAAGTAATTCTACCAGAATTTTAATCTTGCAACAAAATAAAAACCATAACAACTTTAGTCTACCAGAAAGTAAAAAATAGGAAAGAGAATTTGGAGCTGGCTCTACATCTTTTCCTTTAAGCCAGGGCCCGGATTTGAACCGGGGTCAGCGGATCTGCAGTCCGCCGCATAGCCCCTCTGCCACCCTGGCTTGTGTGATACCTTTCGGTAGATTTGTATTTAAACCTTGCTGTTACCTGTACATCCTCCTTTCTATTGATTCGAGTTTTTCCTCAAGGTCTCCTATTTTGTCTCTAAAGAGAGCTTCTATCCTCCCTTCGAGATCATCGGAGTTGACAGCTATCGTTCTTTTCACACTCTGAAATTCATCCATTATCTTCTGCATTCTCAGTTCTATGCTGATAAGAAGCAGAGTGAGCGATGCTATGAGTAATGTAGCCAGAAAGATGACAGTTCCATCAATCCTGTTGTATAATGACAACCATTTGTATACCAACGCTGCTGCCGAAAACACACTAATTACCGACAGCACAACATCTCTGGCATCCATTCTCTCCCACCGATAGTTTCTGTGCTTTAATACTATATATTTCTTTTCTAAATTTTTGGAGATTTAAGGTATGTTTTATTTACTGTTTTATCCAACACGAAATGTGGCATACGTAACTCACCCATTGATTAAAGAGAATACAATTGAGCGGAGAATGTATCAGATTTCGATAGCTGCTACTGCACTGGCTAAGAACACACTCGTTGTTATACCGACTGGATTGGGGAAGACAACAATTGCTGCTCTTGTCATTGCATCAAGATTGCTCAACGAGGATGGAAAGGCTCTCTTCCTTGCCCCTACAAAGCCGCTGGTTGAGCAGCATGCAAGGTTTTTGAGAAATGTGCTTAAGATAAATGGCGATAGTATTGTTTCTCTAAGTGGTGAAGTTGAGCCTGAGAAAAGAAAAGAGATGTGGAAAGACGCGAAAATTATCGTTTCGACACCACAAGTAATTGAAAACGACCTTCTTGCCAGTAGAATCGAACTGACGGATGTTATTCTGGTTGTTTTTGATGAAGCGCATAGAGCAGTCGGAAACTACTCTTATGTTTTTATCGCCAGAGAATATTTGAGACAGGCGAAAAAACCTTTAATTTTGGCAATGACCGCCTCGCCTGGTAGCGATCCCGAAAGAATAATGGAGGTTGTCCAGAATCTGGCAATCGAGACCATAGAAGTCAGAACTGAGTGGGATGAGGATGTTGCCCCTTACGTTGGCAGGAAGGAAATAGAGTGGATAAAGGTTGAGATGCCGAAGGAAATGCAGGAGGTCAAGAGGAGGCTTGAAGAGTGTATAAAGATCAGGTTCAAGAGGTTGAAAGATGTAGGGATAGAGATTCCGGAAAACGCATCAAAGAAAGATTTACTTGCCTTGCAAGAGGCTCTGCAGGTTGAGGCTGCCGAGAGTAGAGATTCGGATATGTTTGAAGCAATATCGGTTCTTGCAGAAATTCTCAAACTTCAGCATGCTGTTGAACTGATAGAGACCCAGGGAATTAAGGCGTTGAAGCTATATTTGAAGAAGCTGATAAAGGAGGCATCGTCAAAGGGCGGAAGCAAGGCTGCAAAGAGCATCGTTAACGACACTCTCTTTAGAAATGCCGTCGTTGCAGCAGCGAAATGCAAGGTGGAGCATCCGAAGCTAAAAAAGCTTAAAGAGATAATTGAGGAGCAGTTTCGGGCTAAGGAGGATTCAAGAATTATTGTTTTCACGAACTACAGGGATTCGGCGGATATGATTGTGAGAGAGCTTTCAGACAGGTTTCCGGTTGCGAAATTCGTGGGACAGGCGAGCAGGGAGGATGACAGGGGAATGAGGCAGAAGGAGCAGATTGAAACGCTTGACAAGTTCAGGAAGGGAGAATATAAGGTTCTCGTTGCCACGTCCGTTGGGGAAGAGGGATTGGACATTCCGTCAACAGACCTTGTTGTGTTTTACGAAGCAGTTCCTTCAGAGATAAGGGCAATACAGAGGAAAGGTAGAACTGGAAGAGGGAGAGAGGGAAGGATTGTTGTTCTGATGACCAAAGGGACGAGGGATGAGGCCTATTATTACACAAGTCTGAGAAAGGAGAAAAAGATGTATGAAATGATTCTCAAAATTAAAGAAACAATTGAAAGAAAGAAGCAAAAAACGCTTGTCGAATTTGAGGAAATTCCAAGAGCTGGTGTTAAGATCATAGTGGATTCGCGAGAGCTAAGGTCGGATGTGGTGAAGCACCTCAGAGAGATGGGGGTAGGTATAGAGATCAGAAATCTGGAGGTTGCAGATTACGTTTTGAGTGATAGGGTGGCAGTGGAGAGAAAGACTGTTGACGACTTTATAGAGAGCATCAAGCAGCGTGAAAGGCTTTTCTCGCAGATCGGGAAGTTAAAATCTGCTTATTCACGTCCGGTGCTTATAATTGAGGGGGCGAACTTGTATAGGGGAATGCATCCTAACGCAATCCGAGGTGCAATTGTATCTCTTGCAATTGATTTTTCTATCCCCATAATCCAGACAAGGGATGCAAAAGAAACGGCAGAATTCATAATGGCTATGGCGAAAAGAGAACAGGAGGAGAAGAGAAGAGCTGTCGTGGAGCATGCTGCGAAGACGAAAAGAACGCTGAAAGAGGAGCAGGAGCACATAGTGTCAGCCATTTCCAATGTAGGGGGAGTTATTGCGAAAAACCTGCTCGACTATTTCCAGACGATAGAGAAAATTGCCACTGCCGATGAAGAAGAACTGGCAAAGGTTCCGAAAGTTGGCAGAAAGATCGCTTCGAGAATTAGGCGTGTTATGACTACCCCATACAGCGAGGCTGGATTTTACGATAGCGAAAGCTTTTAATTCCCTTTTTCATTAGGACATTGCAGGCCACGGTAGCTCAGCAGGAAGAGCGCGTGCTTGGTAAGCACGAGGTCGCGGGTTCAAATCCCGCCCGTGGCTCTCCTGTTTTTTGCACATATACTGAAAGCGGATATAATTCGTTTTCACCGCTTCTACAAGCCTATCAACGAAATCGGAGATGTTTTCGACTGTGTAATCTCGGATGTCGTCGCTGGAATCGGCTATAATTCTTTTTCTACTGTCTGGACAGTGTCTGGACGACGTCCAGACACCTCCTTCATGAAATGTTTTGATCGTGTTTGTAATCAGAACGAGGAGGTTATTTAAGGGAGGAAGGTGTAGAGATCAACTTGGTCAATGTGTTGATAGTATCTGTTGCAGTTGAGCACAGCCTTAAGTTCGTCACAAGGGACAAGCACTTTAACCAAATTGAGGGAGTTGAGGTTGTGAGCTACTGAAGCTGGACGGTTGAAGTGCACAGCATTTGAAAGATTCGCAAAAAAGGCCGTTGAAAGTGAAGAGGGCTGGGAAGAAGTCCGTATAAAGAAAGTAGTCTTGGTCAATGAAAATAAAGCAACATTCGTCAGAAGACACTATCGCAGAGTTAACGGCAAAAGAGTTTACGTCAGACCACTTGCAGGAACAAACCAAACCCGGCGAGAAGGAAGAAATGAAGCTGCCAAAATACAAATTTAAAATTCAAAAAATTATCCTCGACTCTTCTTCAACCCCAGTATCTCCCTCGCCTCATCTGGTGTTGCAATCTCCCTCCCAAGCTCCTTCGCGATCCTGACAACCTTTTCAACCAGTTCTGCGTTACTCTTCGCCAGCACGCCCTTCTCAACGTATATGTTGTCCTCCATACCAACCCTCACATGCCCTCCCATTATTATTGCCATGGCAGCCATCCTCATCTCATACTTGCCTGGAGCGCATACAGACCAAGTCCAGCTTTCGGGAATGTTGTGGACACAGTAGAGCAGAGTTTCGGGAGTTGGCGACATGCAGGAGAGTCCACCAAACATCACAAACTGGATGTGCAGAGGCTCTTTCAGCTTCCCCTCCCTCACGAGGGCTTTTGCCGTGTTGATCATCCCCGTGTCGTATATTTCAAGTTCAGGCTTCACGTTGTTCTCATACATGAACTTTGCCCAAAGCTCAATCCTTGACAGAGGGTTGGCAAAAATCTGAGTTCTGAGCATGGGAATCCCCAAGTCTTCCCAGATGTTTATGGAACCCATGTTAAGTGATGACATCTCCTGGCCAAACTTCATTCTCTCCTCCATCCACTGGTCAAGTAACTTCTCGTATTCCTCCATTGTGTACTTCTGCTCAATCCCCATAGCCTGTGCAAGCTCCTTGGGCAGAGGTCTTCCTCCACCAGTAGTTATGTTTATAATTATGTCTGAAGCCTCACTCTCCCTTATCCTCTTAACATACTCTGGTAAAACCGAGTTCGGATCGGGATGAGGCAAACCCGTCTTCGGCTCCTTCGCATGCAGATGGACTATCGAGGCTCCAGCCCTGTAACACCTTACAACTTCTTCGACAATTTCATCCACTGTTGAGGGGACATAGGGCGTCAGCATTTTTGAAACAAACTCTCCTCCAGTCAAAGCGGCTGTAATAATAAGCTTTTCCATGTTCCTTTTTAGCAACTATACAATTTAAAAATTTTCTTATTCTTGTATAGTCCTGAAATTTTTGACCTTATAAACCCTACTCATTCCCCCAACACCT
>ENA-OSAE01000123-OSAE01000123.1-marine-sediment-metagenome-genome-assembly--contig:-NODE-123-length-54497-cov-47.609823_pt1 | contig 54497 bp, 50 predicted proteins | sample MGYA00237870_ERZ529317 | MGnify/ENA primary metagenome ERZ529317 (study PRJEB26369, sample SAMN03142812) | marine sediment metagenome | biome: marine; feature: borehole; material: sediment... | reverse complement strand
TTGGCAAATTCCTTCAGATCAATAGGCACTACAATTTCCGTTGGCGAACATCCGCTTCCCTATCTCTTGGACATTTCAGGTCGTCGCGAGGCTCAAATCCCGACGCTGAGTGTCAAAGTTGGGTCATTATTGCGAGCAATTTTCCAACGCTAGTGTCAGGGTTACCTCAACCACGGCTTATAAAGGCGATCAATCGTTGGAAATTGCCCTCTCTACTGAATGTGGAAAAGGTGCCAATGTTTCCGTGAGATTGAAAACATATGGCACTTCCTGGGACGAAGTGAAAGGCGTTTCCGTTGCGGTAAAAAGGATGGATCCCTCTGTGGGCGTTGCTCTCATGATCCCCATGAAGATAGAGAAGGACGAGCCGGTTTGGGGTTACACAGCTCGACTCCCGGTTCCAAAGTTGGGGAATGGGAACATTTCACAATCCCCATTTCGGATTTCGCAACATTCGGCCCTGACAGCGAATACGCAGGAATCCAGGATGCCTCTTCCCTCAACCCCTGGGACCTCTACGTGGTGTTCTACCCCACCGAGGAAGGACCACTGGATACGAAAGTCTACATCGACAGTTTGGGCGTTATTAGAGGACAATAAGGATAGAAACCAGCAGGACTTCCCTTTTCTCGGTGCCGAAGCATTAGAGGCCAATTCCCGTGAGTTCTTAAAGTCTGTGTAACCAAGCGGCGAAAACCCGATCGGTTATCCGGTATATGCGGTCTTCCTTGGTTAGTACCATCGCTGCGGCCAAGCGGTTTAGGCTGTAGGAAACATTGGGGGCGGGAACCCCCAAGGCTTTGGCCACCCCGCTGAGGCTGCGGGGGCCCTCGGCCAGCACCTTGAGTACGGCACGCTGCTGCTCACTGAATCGCGTCTGCCAGCGTTCTTGGAAATCGGCCGAAAGCTCCTCGAGGAGCCGCTCGAACGCGATCTCGACGTCGCCGGCCTCTATTCGCTTGAGGCCCTTGAGCACGATCTCACGCTCAAGCTCTAGGCCCAGCTTCTGAAAATAATAGGGGATGCCCCCCACAAGCTCCGTCACCCTATTTAAGGCCTCCTCCGATATCCCTACCCCATGCACCTCTTGAAGCCTCTCGCGATAGTAGCGGTGCACATAGGGTGTTGGGATCTCGCCCAGGAACAACCGCCCCACCATCTGGTAAAGGGGGCTTTTCCCTTCGCGGCCGAAGACCTCGTTCATGATCCGCAAGCTGCTTCCGCTGAAAAGGTAGACCACGTGGCGCTGGGCCTCCATCCGCTCCTTGAAGAGAGCGAACAGGAGCCCATCGAACTCAGCCAAGGTCTGGAATTCGTCCATTATGACCAGCACGCGTTCCCCTTGTTCCTCGGCGAGCCGCTCCGGGAAGTCCAACGCGGTTTCGAGGAGCGCTGGTTCGTCCACCTCCCGGGTGCGGAACTTGAGCCGGATCGAGCCCACGCCCTCGATGCTCCCCCCGATCTCCTTCAGGCGCTCCCGCATGCCCACCACCGGTTTCCGCAAAACATCCCTCCAGGTAGCGAGGAGCCGCCGCGCCCGGCCGTGTTTGTCCTCGAATGCCTTGAGAACCGCTTCCACCAGGCGGTCGTGGAAGTCCACGGCGGTCAACATCCCCAAACAGTTCACGTAGACCCCCAACATCTCGCTCGCCACCCGGGACTCCACGGCCCGAAGAAGCGCGGTCTTGCCGAACCGGCGCGGAGCGATCACCACGTTGCTTTGGGAAAGGGTGTGGGCGTCGTGGACGAGCCGGGCGAGTTCCTCCTCGCGATCCACGAAATATGGGGGCGTGATCACCCCTCCCACTTTGAACGCTGGCTCCTTCACCTGCACCTCCAAGATTTTAGTGTACTCACACTATAGTAGTTAAGCAAGAGAATTTTTTAAGTGTTTTCGCACTATAGTGAGTTGCCACTATATTCGCCTCGGACGGATTTTTTGGAGGGAAACTGCCCGGCGGCTCGGGGCGGTCCTGGTCTCCTCAACCAGGGTGGGGAGACCCACGTACCTCACCTTGAGCCCCGCAGGCTTTTGGTGCAGGGCTCAGCTACATCACTCGCCACCACGTAACAGCGAATCTTGGATACCAGCACACCAGTGCCTTCATCCCCCCGGGAGAAAACAACCCCCTTCTTCTACCTGACCTCGACGGCACTGTTTGCGTCCACCACTGCGGTTCGAATCAGAGGGCGCACGCTTTCACTGGAATAGGCGAATTCATCCCCGTACCCGCCGATGATGAGGGCGTTTTTGAGTCCTCAGGGACCACGCGCTTCCCGTGGGGTCATCGAAACCCAAAAAGAAGAAGAGCCCCACCGCTGGAACACTTGCTGCCGCTACGTGCCACAACCCTTTCATTTGATACCTCCCTGGACGTTCCCGGGCAGTGGGATTATGGCGACCGGAAGGGGCGACGTCCATTAAAACAACGTTCTCAAAACCATTTTTTATTTATCTCGGTACGCGCAGCATGAAGGTCATGTGGAAGTCCCGCAGAAGCCCGTTATGACCAAACACCTTAAAAGGGTCGCCAAAATCTTCTAAAAACTAAACGAGTACAAGCTCTAGTGAAGCACTGCATTAAAGCCGCTTCTCTAGTACGCCCGGCAGGATTTGAACCTGCGACCTCTGGCTCCGGAGGCCAGCGCTCTATCCGGGCTGAGCTACGGGCGCTGCGGAGGGAGCGGGATTCGAACCCGCGGCTGAGCTTTTGAGGCCCAGCTACGGCTTAGCAAGCCGTCGCCTTCGACCGCTCGGCCATCCCTCCTGACTTTCCTTCCCCCATTCTATTCACTGCTTGAAACCCAGGCAAGCAAGGGGCTAGTATCCCCCGCCATGGGACAATCTTGCCACTTCAAGGCGTTCCTCGTGGACGTGGACGGGGTGTTGGTCAAAGGCGGGGAGCCGATCCCGGGAGCCCGCGAGGCCCTTTCCGAATTGAAACGGTTGGGCGCGGTGGTGATCCTCACCAATAACTCCACCCGCTCCCGTGCCCGCACCGCCGAACTCCTCCAGTCCCTCCACTTCCCCGTTGCCCCCGAAGAGGTGGTGACCAGCTCCTATATCGCCGCTCGGTGGCTCCTGGACCGAGCAGGACCTTCTCGGGTCTGGACCATCGGGGAAGAGGGGCTTTCAGAAGAGCTCCAGCTCGCTGGACACACCCTCGTGCCCCCCCAAGAAGCGGAGTGGATCGTGGTGGGAATGGACCGGAGTTTGACCTATGCCAAGCTGGCCGATGCCCTGCGGGCACTGCTCTCCGGCGCGCGGCTTCTGGCCACCAACCGCGATGGAACCTTTCCCACCCCCCAGGGGCTCCTCCCCGGCGCGGGGGCGGTGGTGGGCGCCATAGAGGGGATGGGCTTCTCCCCTGAGGCAGTGGTGGGAAAACCTTCCCCCGTGGCCTTCGAGATCGCCTTGCGGGTGGCCGGCGCCGCCCCGGGTGAGGCCTTGATGATTGGAGACCGCTGGGAAACGGATATCCATGGGGCAAAACAGGCGGGCCTCGCCACCGCGTTGGTCCTCTCCGGCGTGAGTTCGCCCGCCGAACTCCCTCGCTACGATCCTCCCCCCGATTTCGTGGCCGAGGACATCGGGGGCTTGGTGAAAGTCCTCACGGAGAGGGTGCGGTGAGGCTCCCCTTCTTTCGCCGAGATGGAACTTCCATCGTGGAGGTGGGCATCGCCCGTGCCCTGAAAGGCGAGGGATGTCCCATCTGTCGGTTGGTACGGGAGGGGGAAGAAGGTTTTCTATGGACGATGCTATACGAGTCTTCCGGAGATCTCCGAGCCCATGGGGAATTCTGCTCCTCGCTCGGGCTCTGTTCCCGTCACGCATCGCTTCTGGAGAAGATGGTCAGGGAACGGAACCTCATCACCCCCAGCGGGGTCGCCCGGTTTTACCAAAGCCTCTCCGCCTACGTGAGGGAGCGAATCTGGAAGGGAATCCCGGAGGGGCGCTGTAGGCTCTGTACGTATGCCCACGCTGCGGCCACCCGTTATGCCGGGGCCTTGGCCCGTTACCTCGAGGCCGAAATTAACCGCGACCTATACGAACGCTCCGATGGATTGTGTCTTCCCCACTTGCGGGCGACCCTGGCCGCCGCGCGGCCCCGGGTACGGGAGTTCCTCCGCGGGGATTTCGTCCGCCGGCTAAATGAATTGGAGAAAGCGCTGCAGGAGCTTCAGCGCAAGCAGAGCTACGATGTCCCAGAAACCCCCACCCCCGAGGAATCCGCGGCGTGGACAGAAGCCCTGTGGCGTTTTGGAGGCATGGAGTTCGAAGAGCTCATCACCAAAGAACCGTAAGCTGGCGGAGGGGGCGGGATTCGAACCCGCGGAGGGTTTTTGGCCCTCAAGGGATTTCAAGTCCCTCGCCTTAGTCCGCTCGGCCACCCCTCCGGGAACAATATCTTATGGCCCACGGAAGGCCACAGCAATCACCCCACGGAGGGGAAACCTGCGCGGAAGTAACTGCGGAACTCTCCAAGGAGCCGCTTGATCAAACTCTCTTCGGCCGGTGTAAGCTTGAGCACGCCCGCTGCACCCAGGGGGAGGTTGAGGAGCATCCTCATCCCCCGCCAGATGTTCGGGGGAACTTCCTCCCCCCTTCCGCCGCAGCCGCGGCATAGAAGCCCCTCCCCCGGGGCCCAGGTGAGTCCCTCTTGGGAACCACACCGGACACAGCCATCGAGGCGGGGCCCCTGACCGAGGAAGGAGAGGAGCTTGAGTTGGAAGGAAAGGAGGCCCAGGCCAGGGTCCAAACCCCCTTCCAATTCCCAAAGGAAACCCTGCACCAGGCGCAGGACCTGGGGTTCGGGACTTCGCTCGGGTAGGAGCTCGGCGACCATCGCCAAGCCCTCCAAAGCGGCTCCCAGCCTGTCCGGATCCCGCCGCAACTCGGGAAAAAGGCGGAGCAAGGAGCCTTCTTTCAGAAGATATGGACCTTCTCGCACATAGTAAATGAACTCCACGGTGTTGGTGGGCTCAAATATAGCTCCATACGGGGATTCCATCCGCCGTGCCCGCTTCACCAGCAGGGCTATCTTCCCTTCTTTCTCCGACAAGACGAAAGCCAGCCTGTCGGTCTCCTGGACGTCTCGGCTCACAAGCACAATTCCCCGGGTACGGCGGAGCTTCGCCATCTCAGTCCGGCGCTCCCTGGACGATCTGGACCCCGCGGGAAGCGCCGATCCGCGTCGCCCCGGCTTCGATCATCCGAAGGGCGGTCTCGTAGTCGCGGATTCCCCCCGCGGCCTTGACCCCCATCCCTTCACCCACCGTGCGCCGCAATAGGGCCACGTCCTCCACCGTAGCCCCTCCGGGGCCGAAGCCGGTGGAGGTCTTGACGAAATCCGCCCCCGCGGCCTTGGCAAGGATCGCCCCCGCCACCTTCTCCTCGTCAGAAAGCAGTGCACATTCCAGGATGACTTTGAGCACCACCCTATGGGGGGCCTTGTCGATCTCCTCCCGGACGGTCCGGATATCCCGCAGTACCTCCGCGTAATTCCCCGCCTTCAACGCGGCCACGTTGATCACCATGTCCACCTCGTCGGCCCCACAGTCCACGGCCGTCTTGGCCTCGAACGCTTTCACCTCGGGCACGTGTTGGCCATGGGGAAAACCTACCACCGTGCACACCTTCACTTCCGCGTCCCGCAGGAGTTCTCGGGCGAGCTTCACGTAGGTTGGGGGGATACAGACGGCATAGAAACCGTAAAGCTTCGCCTCATTGCACACCCGCTCCACATCCTCCGGGGTCGTCGCGGGCCCGAGCACAGTGTGATCGATATAACGCGCGATCTCCCGCTTGCGCACTTCCCATCACCCCTTTCCTCCGCAAGATAGCCCCCCATCCCCCCGGACGCAAACGCCCCCTTGACACGGACGTGGGGGTGATGGTAGGGTGGGACCGTGGATTTTGGCATTCGATAACGGGACGAGGGTGCGGGGCGGGTCATTCCCACGGCCCTTCACCTCAAAGATCGGACCGAAACCCACCCTCGGGCGCCCACACGGCCGGAACGATCGCGCCCATCCCCTCCTCTCGCCGTGGAGGTGGAAGCCATGCGTGTGGCGATGTGGGCGACCGTAGCGGTATTGGCCGTGGTATCCTTGGGTTTCCCCGAGGACTGGAACCAGTTCCCGGCTCCCAATCTCCCTTCAGAGCGGTTCGGCGCCGGCAGGGTGGTCCTGGATGACGGCCGCGTCCTCATCTTCGGCGGAATGGATGTGCGCGGCGAGCTCATCAACGACCTCTACGTGTTCGGGGAGCTCGAGGGTTTGCAGTTCGAGCGGATGGAGACCACGGATCCGCCGCCGGGCCGGTTGGGAGCCACGATGACCCAGGTATCGGAGAGCGAGGTGGCACTCTTCGGCGGCCAGGGGAAGGAGGGGGTGCTCGGCGACCTGTGGATCCTGGACCTGGGTACCTCTGCATGGCGCCGGGTGTCCGCGGAGGTGGTGCCGCCGCGGAAGTTCCACTGCGCCTGGTACCATGGGGCGACCGGGAGACTTTATATCGCCGGGGGGGTCGGCCGCGGCGGGAAGCCCCTGCGGGATCTCTACAGCTATTCGTTCCGGGCGAACAGGTGGGAACGGGGTCCGGACGCTCCGGAGGAGTTCTGGGGAGCATATGCCGCCGTACATTGTGAGGGTCCATGCTCGGCGGTGGTGCTCGGCCCGGTGTCCCTGACCTACGACATGGTCCGGGGCGCCTGGGGGGCCCTGGACCCCGGGGGAGATGTGCCCCCGCCCAAGCACCTGGCCACTTTCGCCGTAAGGGGCGACCGGCTCTACATGTTCGGCGGGCTCTACTTGGGGGAGAGCCGTGTTTTTGTGACCCCTTGTACCTTTTCCTATGACATCACTGCCAACCGCTGGACGTACCACCACGCCGTCCCCCCGCCATACGGGGAGACCGGCCTGTGGTGGGCGAACGCTTTTCACGATGCGGCCGCGGACGCGTTCTACATCCTCGGGGGCCTGGTGGGTTGGCCGTTCGATGACCTCGGTGATTTTCTCGCCGGCGGTTGGGCCCCCTCTGGGTGGCCCCTGAACGACAGAGTGTACGTGTTCCGCCCCGGATAACCGGGGTCTGGGAAGCCCTCTGTAGCGACGGGAAACCCGGCCCGGCCGTGGAACCGGATGAGCCCTACCCGGACTCGGTCGACCGCATCCTCACCCAGGGCCTGGACGAGCGTGAGGGCCCGGGTGGATCGGGATCCCCCGTTTACGGCCGCGGTCGCCACCGCCATTTTGCGGCTCCGGATCTTTTCCCCGGGTGAGGAGGCCGAGATCCGGGTGGAAGTTCACGACGCCCGGGGCCGTCCCAGCGACACCCGGTGGTTGGAGGTCCATGTCGGCGGTGCCCCCCCTGGATGCGCCTGTTTCGGGCGGAGGGATAGCGCAGGCAAGCCCCATCCGCGCCCACGTGGGGTTCTCAGCGCACGGGTGTCAAGGGAATCGAAAGATGGGGCGCGGCCGCGCGCCGGACCCGTTCCTCGTCCACTTCCACCCCGATCCCCGGGCCCGGGGGCACGGGGATCGTTCCCCGGGGGGTCAGGAGGAACGGGGGATAAGCGATATCCTCGTGGAAGTAACGGTCGGTGGCGGAGATATCGTTGGGGAGTGCGAAGTTCGGGAGAGTGGCCAGGGCCACGTTCAGGGCCCGCCCCACCCCGGTCTCCAGCATCCCCCCGCACCAAACCGGGATCCCCCGCTCCCGGGCCAGGTCGTGGATCTCCATGGCCGCCGTGAGGCCCCCTACCCGGCCTTGCTTTATATTGATCACCGAGCATGCCCCCAATTCCAGCGCCTCCCGCGCCCGATACGGGGAGCCGATGGACTCGTCGAGGCAAAGCCTGGTGGAGATCTCCCGGGCCAAGCGCGCGTGCTCCAAGAGGTCTTCGTAGTGGAAGGGCTGCTCCAAAAGCAAGAGGTCGAAGCGGTCGAATTCCTTGAGGACTGGATCCCCTGGCCGGTAGGCGCAGTTGGCGTCCACCTGGAGCTTTATCTCCGGAAACTCCCGCCGCACGGCCTCGAGGACTGCAATATCCCAACCAGGCTTTACCTTCAGCTTCACCCGCGGATACCCCTGTTCCACGAACCCCCGCACGCGCTCGAGGAGCTCGGGCACAGAGGCCTGGATCCCGATGCTGACCCCGGACGTAACCTCCTCCCGCACGCCGCCGATCTCCCGCCATAGGGGCACCCCCTTTATCCGGCAGTAAAGGTCCCACAAGGCTGCCTCCACCGCCGCTTTGGCCATGGGGTGGCCCCGAATGGGGGAGACGAGGGCGGGGAAATCCCGGGGCGTCTCCAACCGAGCTTCCCTCAGGAGGGGAGTGATGAAATCCCGGATCACGTGGAACGCGGTGTCCACGGTCTCGTAGGAATACCAGGGGCCGGATGAAGCCACGCATTCGCCCCATCCCACCGCTTTCTCGCCGATGACTTTTACCAACAGGACCTTCCTCTTCCGCTCCTCCCCGAAACTCGTCCTGAACGGATGTTTCAGGACAAGTTCCACCACGAAAAGCTCCAGGGCCTCAAGGGAGATCATGGGGAAGAAAGCACCTCCTCGAGCGTCTTTCGCTCCAAAAGAAGGAAACTCCTGTTCCCTTCTCGCACAAGTCCGGTGGCAAGATATCCCTGACCCATGTAGTGGGATAGGGCCTCCCGGGCCGCGAGCCGCCATCTCAGCGCGAGCTCCATCGACTCCCGCCGCAGTGCCTGGAAATCGGGGGGAATCTCGACGAGCACCCGCTCTTCCTTCAACTCCAACTCCACCGGCCCCGGCTCCTTGCCCTCGGCCCGGAGGGCGCACGGAAGCTCCCGTACCAGGCCCTTAGGGAACCCCGGGAAACCCTGTGCTATCCTCCGCTCCACCCGCGGGGATTTGAGGTGCCATTCACACAAGAACCGGTCGGTGGGAAGTCCCTTGTTCCTTTCGTCCCGAAGCGACCCGTAGTAGTTCACGTGATAACGGGCAACCACACAACCCAATTTGTTCAAGTTGAAGTGGGCGTTACGGGACTCCAGGGGGTCGAAGGTCCAGGTGATGAGCCCCACCCCTTGGCGCAGCACGTACTCCCTCTGGGCCAGCTTGAGCCTGTATCCCAGGCCTTTGTCCCGCCACCCGTCCTTCACCGCCGCCATGAGGGAGCAGTGCTTGAGGGTGCCGTCCTCGGCGCGGCCGAAAAAGGAGAGGGCGAACCCCACCATCTCACGTCCCCCCCCTTCCACGGCGAAGGCCCCCAAAAGCAACCCCCCGCCTTTCACCACCGTGAGGAGGACGTGGTCCGGGACCACGGAGATATCGTCGAACCCCCACACCTCCTTCTGGAGCCGCTCACACTCGTGGAAGCCCTCCAAATCCTCCACCGGCTCGATGACGATCCTCCCCTCCATGGTCCTTCAGCTTAACGATCCGGGTACTTCCTCTCCAACACGAGGAAGGCGCGATCACCCTGACGGTAAAGGCCCACCAGGGCATAGCCTTTGTCCAGGTATGCCTCCAGCGCCTCCCACGCCCCTCGCCAAGGGTCGGCTAAAGAAGCGGGGAGGGAAGCCATCCCCTGCCCCGGGATCTCGAGGACAAGGTGGGGTGTAGTCAGATGGAGGTTCCAGGAGGTGGGTTCCCGTAATTTTCCGGGGACGAGGCGGGTAGTATTCACGGGAAAGAAGCCCTTCAGGGCGGCCGCCTTCCACCTCTTCGGCACGGGACCCTTCCCCACCGGGAGGGAGGCCAAAGCCCGCAGATATCGGATCTCACCGCTGTGGTCACGGCGGAGTTCATACCTCCGGGCTTCGGCCCCCAACACCTCGAGGAAGAGCTCGGCCCAGCGGGCATCCAGGGGGTCAAAGGGCCACAGGATCTCCGTGACCTCCTTATCCCTCGCTTGGCCGGAGATTCCGGCCACAATGGCTCCGAGAACTTCCCCGTACTGCGGGAGGTCACGCCGCACCCCGTATAACACCACACGCAACGCTGATCCCCGGCGCAGCGCCAGCGCTAGCCCCAACGGCTCCCGGGCTATGCCCAGGCCATCGAAACACACTACCAGCACGGCCCCAGCCTGTACCAGCTCCCACAAGATCCAGGCCGGCACCACCTCCGGCACCGGGGGATCGAGGTGCTCCTGGAGTTCTTCACACGCGGAGAACTCCTCGAAAGACCGGGGGGCTTCTACGGGAAACTCATCACTCATTGGCATAGAGGAACTGGGAGATCATGGCATCGTCCTCAGTCCAGTTCTTCTTGACCTTCACCTGGAGGGCGAGGTAGACCTGCTTCCCCAGCAAGGCCTCGATCTCGAGCCTCGCCGCCCTCCCGATCTCCTTGAGCTTCTGGCCTTTCCGGCCGATCACGATGGCCTTCTGTGAGTCCTTGGCCACGTATATGGTGGCGTAGATTTCGATGAGGGGTTTATCTTCCCGCTCCCTTATTTCCTCCACCACCACCGCGGTGGAGTAGGGGATCTCCTGATAAGTGAAGTGATAGATCTTTTCGCGGATGAGCTCGGCGATGATGAACTCCAAGGGTTTATCAGTGGGCATCCCCTCGGGGAAAAGGGGTTCTCCCTCGGGGAGGTACTGGATGATTACCTGCAGGGCCCGGTCCAGGTTCTTCCCCCGGGAACAGGAGATAGGGACGATCTCCTGGAATATCCCGAGGGAGTCGTAGGCAAGAAGGGTCTCGGGGAGCTGGTTTCCCTTCGCGAGGTCGATTTTGTTCACGAGGAGGATCTTCGGGCAGGGAAGCTCCTTTATGCGGGGCATCACCTGCTCGTCGAAGGGATCGATTCCCCCCGAGGGCTCGGTCATGTACACCAACTCATCGATTCCCGCCAGCGCCCGCATCGCCTCCTTGACCAGGGCCTCGGAGAGCTTGTTCACCGGTTTGTGAAGCCCTGGGGTGTCCACGAACACGATCTGGGCCGAATCGGTGGTGAGCACACAGCGGATACGGTTGCGGGTGGTCTGGGGTTTGTCGGACACGATCACCATCTTCCTCCCAATCAGGGAGTTTATGAACGTGGATTTTCCCACGTTGGTCTTACCCACTACCGCGACGATCCCCGACTTAAAGCCCATGGCCTATCTCGCCTTTACGTACCAACTGTGTTACCGCGTCGATTGTATCGCCCAAATACCGGTCCTCCCCGGGCGGAGGAACGAGCTCACACAACCTCTCATAGGCGGCACGTGTGCCCGGGGAAAGCTTCCCCGCACCGGCGAGCTCCACGGCCCAACGGGCACACACAAGCTCCAGGGCCACGACACGGACCGTATTCTCCGCGATTCGCCACAGCTTCCACGCGGAAGTGGCCCCGAAGGAATTGTGGTCCTCCTTCCCGGCCGAAGTGGGAATGGAATCCACGGCGGCAGGATGGGCGAGGATCTTGTTTTCCCCCACCAGGGCCGCGGCGGTGTACTGTATCAGCATCAGCCCTGAGTTCTTTCCCCCCTCCTGCGCCAGGAAGGGGGGGAGGCCACGGTCGGATGCGGAAAGGAGGAGGGCGATCCGCCGCTCGCAGCTCGCCGCCAGCTCACACAACGCCACCCCGAGCCACTCCGCCACGAAGGCCAGGATCTCCCCGTGGAAATTGCCTCCCGAAAGCACCGCCCCGTCGGGAAAGACCAAGGGGTTGTCGGTGGCGGAGTTCATCTCCACCCGGATCCTCCCCTCCACGAGCCAAAGGGTTTCCAGCACCGGGCCCAGGATCTGGGGAAGACAACGGAGGGAGTAGGGATCCTGGACGTCTCCCCGGAAAGTGTCCACGAGCTCACTTCCCTTGAGGAGCTCTCGCATGATGGCCGCCACCTCGCGTTGGCCCTGGTGGGGGCGGACATCGTGGATCCGGGAATCCAAGGGTTCTGTGCGTCCACGATAGGCCTGGAAGCTGAGGGCGGCGGCCAAGAGACCAGCGCGAAACGCCCGCCAACCCAAGACATACCCCAAAAACACCAAGGCCAACATGCAGGCGGTGCCGTTGAGGAGGGCAAGCCCTTCCTTCGGCAAAAGCTCCTCCAAGGGCTCTAGCCCCGCCCGCCTCAACGCCTCGGCCCCCGACAGCGTCTCCCCGCGGTAGAGGGCCTTCCCTTCCCCAAGAAGCACCAACGCCACGTGGGCCAAGGGCGCGAGGTCTCCGGAAGACCCCACGGAGCCCTGTTCGGGGATTACCGGATATACCTCCCGGTTCAACATCTCCAAAAGCAGCGTCACAACCTCCGCCCGTACCCCGGAATACCCTTTGAGCAAGGAATTGGCGCGGAAAAGGAGGATCCCCCGTACCGCTTCCTCAGGAAGGGGGTTCCCCACGGCGGTGGCATGGGAGCGAACCAGGTTCCGCTGGAGGGAAAGGATCTCATCCTTTCCGATCCGGATGGTGGAAAGCTTTCCCAAGCCGGTGTTCACGCCGTAGATGGGACGTTCGTCTTCCACTGCCCGCGCGAGCACCTCTTGGGTCCGACGCAGCCCTTCCAGTGCCTGGGGGGAGGCTACGGCCGTGGCTTTGTGGAAGACCACCTCTTCGGCATCGGCTAGGCCCAGACGGTGTCCATCGACGGTTACCTCGCCCATTCCACCTCCTTGCGGGCTTGAAGTAGCGCAGCGATTTTATCCTAACGCGGGGAAACGCCGGAAATCGAGCGCGTGAACGTCAAACCCCGGAATAGGCGGAGAAGCCCCCGTCGATGGGAATCACCACCCCCGTGACGAAGGAGGCAGCGGGGGACAAGAGCCACACCACGGCCCCGATGAGGTCCTCGGGGGCGCCGAAACGCCCCATGGGGGTGTGGTCGATGATCTTTTTGCCCCGTTCGGTAAGCTCCCCCCGCTCGTCGAGGAGCAGGAACCGGTTCTGTTCGGTCAGGAAGAACCCCGGGGCGATGGAGACGACCCGGATCTTCGGGGAGTACTCCTGGGCCATGTGAACGGCCAGCCACTGGGTGAAGTTGGCCACCGCCGCCTTGGCCGCAGAGTAGGCCGGGATCCTCGTGAGGGGCCGCAGCGCGTTCATGGAAGCGATGTTCAGTATTACGCCCTCCTTGCGTTCGGCCATCACCCTGCCGAAGACCTGGGAGGCGAGGAAGGTCCCCATGAAGTTCAGATCGAACACGAACCGCACGGCATCCTCGGGAAGCTCGAAAAACGGCACCTCCGCGGAAGTGGTGGCCTTGGGGTGGTTCCCTCCCGCCCCGTTGATGAGGAAATCCACACGGCCGAAGGCCTTCACGGTTTCGTCGGCCGCCCGCTCGAGGTCCCCTCGATCGAGCACGCTCGCTTTGAGGGCAAGCCCGTCGGATCCCGCCCGCTTCACCCGCTCCAGCGCAGCCTCTGCCTTATCCTCCGCGATATCGAGGATCACACAGCGCACGCCCTCGCGGGCCAGACCTTCGGCGATGGTCGAACAAAGCACCCCGCCACCGCCGGTGATCACCGCCACCTTCCCCGAAAGGTCGAACCTCATCCTCTCACCCCCAAAAGCTCCAGGTGCCGCCCCAGGTGGCGCTCCAGGGAAGCGGCGTAATCCTCTTCATGCTCAAGAAGGACATCCCGCAGTTCATCCCCCAATGGACTCCGCAGGACCGAGCCGTAGGCCACGTGCAGGACCTGACGGGGATCGGGCTCCTGGAGGAGGCGGCGAAGCTCCGCGTCGGAGAGGTCGGCTGGAGAGGGGAGCGCCGCCGGATTGGTGGAGAGATGGTAGGTGGCCCGGTCCTCCTCGAACCTCTCCACGGAAAGACGGTAGATCTCCCGGAAAAGCTCGGGCGCCCTCTCGGCCACCACTTCCAACGCTACGAGGTAACTCGTTCCCGCGGTCTTCACGTGGAAAAGCCCTTCGGCTTCCTTGGCGAAAAGGGGGTAAAGGGAGAACTTGTCGGAGCCGGAGTGGAGGCTTATGCGGTATCCCCCCAAGGCTTTGGCCAAGGCCACGTGGGCTTTGAGGTCCCGGCGGAAGACTTCCAGATCCCCCCGATAATCCACCGCCTTCTCCAGCGACCCGGAGAAGCGAGGGGCGAGGCTCGTGAGCTCCACGTCGCGCCTTTTCAGCTCCTGCACCACGAAGAAATGCTCCAAGGGGCTCGTGGGGGTCTCCGTTTCGTCCACGGAGAGCTCGAAGTCGAACCCATCGGGGAGCTCCTGGTTCAGGGCGCGGTACATCTCCGCGGCGAACTCGATCGCCTCCAGGTACTTCACCGCCGCCCGCATGAGTTCAGCTTCCGAGAACCAAAGCTTCCCCAGGCCTTTTATCTCGAAGCTTTTGTCCAGGTACTCCGACTTGAGCCTGGAGGCATCCGGAAGGGAGAGGAACCGACGCTTGAGTTCCCGTTCGGAAAGCTTTTCCGCGGCTACTACATGGTCAGATGGATCACACGTGAAGAAGGTGTAACCCCATTTCGCCGCCTCCCGGGCATCTTCCACCGATTTCAGGTGATCGGCATCGGCGGCGAAACCTTCGAGGTAGCCTTCTTGGAGTGCCCCGAATATTGCATCGGCCAGTACTTGGGCGAAGGACCTCCCGGTGCGGGCGTTCTCCCGCACCGATTGCTGGGCGAGGACCGGAAAGGCCTTCGAGCCCCGGGCCGCCCTTATGTGCCCCGGGGTGGCAAGGCCGATCCTGTCGCCAAACCCGAAGCTCGGTCCCGGGGGAAGCCTTCGGGGCTTGAGCTCGGGGACAAGCTCCATCAGCGCCCGGGCGTTTTCGGGCGTCAGGGGGCATAAAACGCCCCCCTCGGGGAGCTTTGTTCCCGCGAACCCGGGGAGAGGGCGCGAGAGGTAAAGCGATTTCGTGTCTCCGGCGCGGACGAGGGCGAGCTCTGCCTCGCCTGCCTTGAGCCGTGACCCCTCGTAAACAAAAAACCCCTCCGTTCCCGCCAACGTTTCCATCAATATAAACTTACCCCAGCATCCTTTTGGAGGCAAAGACAACCTTCCCAATTTTTCGTACAACTAAGGGACAGGCCTCAAAGCGCCTACGGACCCTTGGCCCGGGGCGTCATTCGTTGTGGGGAATTCGGAGGGTGCTTCCCCCGATGAACTCGCGCACCAGATGGTCCCCGGGGATGAGATCGCGGTCTTGGACTTCCCACATGGTCAAGCCCTCCACCGCCGAAAGGAGCTCGCTCACCCGCTGGTAGCGTATCCGCGCGTCCAAAAACGCTTCATACGGAGCAAGCTCCTCGGGCTTCGGCCAAATCCCGTCCGGAACGAAGAATGGCTTGAGGACAGGGAGGTCGAACGGCATCCCCCCGTTTATCGTGTGGTCCGCAAGCCCCATCAACGGGATGATGGAGAAGAGCTCCCCCGCCCGCACGTAATGCCAGTGGAGCAGGGTCTGCAGGGGCGGGTGGTTGCGATGCTTGGCATCTCGCAACATCCGCCTGAGCAACCTCACGTCGGTGAACTGGGTGAGCCTGCCGGAGGAGCCGTCCCCTTCGTACATCATGTTGCAGGCCTCGATGTAGATCCTGAACATAACCGAGCGGTCTATCCCCTCGGTGAGCGGGGGATAGAACCCATGTAGGCAATCGAGGAGCAAGATCTGATCGCGCTCGAGCCTGACCCTCTTGGTACCCACGTGCTCCCCCACTTTGAAATCGTAGATGGGCTTTTCGATGGTCTTTCCCTCGAGCAGCATCTTGAGGTGTTTGTTGATCAGCTGAATATCCAGCGCTTCGGGGGTCTCGAAGTTGCGGTCGTTGATCCAATCGGTGGGGTGCTCCACCAGGGGCCAGAAGTAATCGTCCAGGTTGAGCATCAAGAACCGCAGCCCCTCGCGCTCGAGCCTTTGGGTTAGCTTCACGGTGGTGGTGGTCTTCCCTGAAGAGGAAGGTCCCGAGATCCAGATCATCCGGATCTCATCGCCCCGGTCCATCCGCTCCAGGACCTTTTTCGCGGCCTCGTCCAGGGAACGCTCGTAGACTTCGGTTGCTTCCTCGATGAGCCATTTCGCCTTTCCGGAACGGATCACCTCGTTCAGGCCCTCCACGGTATCACAGCCGTGGGCCTTGTTCCAGGCTAGGATCTGTTCGTGGAAGGGCGTGGGATAGCCGTTGCCCACGAACTGTTCCATGCTGATCGCCCCGGCCCGCACCCAGTGCTTCCCCCATCGCCAGCATTCGTATGCATCCGCTACGGTCACGAAGCCGTAGCTCCGCAGCACGTGGATCACGGTGTCCTGGATCTCTTCAATGGTAGGGGGAAAGTTGGCGATCCAATGGCGGGGATCGCGGTTCAACACGATCACCACGATGTCCGAAAGGAAGCGGGCGATGTCCTCGTCGGTCCCGTAAGCATCGAAGAGGGCGTCGTTCACCCCCTCTAGGTAATCCAGGGAGAAGCCCCCCACGGAGCGGGCCGCCCGCAGGATAGCAGAATAGATCCGACCCTGATCGAAGGGAACCAGGGATCGGTCGCGCTTTTGTACTTTCCGAATCCGATTCTGTACAGCCACGACACCGAATTATATAGTCCAAAACGGATTCTCGTCCAACTTCGGGAAGATAGCAGACAATGGGGTAAGATTTGTGGCGAAAGGAGGGTTAATGGAAGTGAAGGTGAGTTGGCATGAGGGGATGCGTTTCATCGGTGTGGGGCCATCCAAACACGCCGTGGTGATGGATACCGATGCCGCCGGAGGTGAGGGCACGGGTCCCCGGCCGGTGGAACTTATGCTTATAGCCTTGGGCGGGTGCACCGCCATGGACGCGGTGGCGATCTTGAACAAGATGAGGACCCCACCGCGGAAGCTTGAGATTACGATCCAAGCCGAAAGGAACGATGAGCACCCCAAGTTCGTGAGAAAAGTGCACCTACATTACCGCGCTTGGGGGGTGCCCAAAGAGAACCTGGAACGCGCGGCCCAACTCTCCCAGGAGCGCTACTGCTCGGTGTCGCACTCCCTCAAGGCCGACCTCTCCTTTTCGGTGGAGGCCCTGGAGTGAGAGGAACGGGGATGCTCTTTAAGGTGGCCCCTGATTTTTCCCTGCGGAATTCGCAAGGGGAGGGGATGGATCTTTCCCGGTTCCGCGGAAAATATTTGGTGCTCTATTTCTATCCCCGGGCCATGACCCAAGGTTGTACCCGGGAAGCCCGGGATTTCTCCCGCCTCTTAGGGGAGTTCAAGGAGCTCCGAGCAGAGGTGGTGGGCATCTCGCCGGATCCACCGGAACGCTTGGCCAAGTTCCGCGAAAAATATTGCCTCGAAGTGGCCCTCCTTTCCGACCCCGATCTCGCTGCTGCCGGTGCATATGGAGCCATCGAGGAAGGGAAGATCCTCCGCTCCACCTTCATCATCGATCCCGCCCGGACTATCCGGTGGTGCCGTCTGGGCGTGAGGGTCCCCGGCCACGCCGAAGAGGTGCTCGAGATCCTACGGGGGATCCGCGCCGCAGATCTGGGGTTGAATCCTGCCATCCGTTTCCGCCGCGCTTACCGCGCCCTCTCCGAAGAGCCGGTGCCGAAGGAGCTTGTACAAAGGCTCCTTGAGGCAGCCCATCTTGCGCCTTCCTGTTTCAACAACCAACCCTGGCGGTTCGTGGTGGCCGAGGGCGAAAGCCTGGAAGCGGTGAAGGAAGCGCTTCCCGGCGGCAACTATTGGGCCAAGCGGGCCCCAGTGATTATCGCCGTGGCCTCAAAGCCCGACCTCGATTGTAAGCTAAGCGATGGCCGCGATTATTTCCTCTTCGGCTGCGGAATGGCAGTGGGGAACCTGATGGTACAGGCGACCCAGATGGGCCTCATCGCCCACCCCATCGCGGGATTCGATCCCCAAAAGGTGAAAGCGGCCCTGAAGATACCCGGTGATTTCGTGGTGATCACTTTGGTCGTGGTGGGCTGGCACGGGGATTCAGGCTACCTCAGCGAAAAGCACCGGGCTCTGGAATTTAGCCCCCGGGAGCGCCGTCCCTTGGCGGACGTGGCCTTTTGGGGGTACTTTGGGCACGAAGGAGGAAGCGGATGAGCGAGGTCCTGAAGGCGATCGTTGAGCGACGGAGCGTTCCCAGGTTTCAGAAACGGGAGGTGCCCGAGGAGTTCATAGAGAAGATCCTCGAGGCGGGGCGCTGGGCCCCCTCTTACGCGAACCTGCAGCCCTGGGAGTTCATCGTGGTGCGCGATGCCGGAACGAAGGAAAGGCTCACCGCCGTTGCCGAAAAGGTGACCATTTATCGCCGCGGCATCGAAAACGCGGACGCGGTGGTCGTGGTGGTGGCGGATCCCGAGGTAGATCCGCTCCACTACCGCGAGGACGCGGCCGTGGCTACCCAGAACATGGCACTGGCGGCCCACGCGCTGGGAATAGCTTCCTATTGGATTGGGATTCCCGAGGGAGGGCCTGGCTCCGCCGAGGCGCTCACCAAGGAGATCCTGGGGATCCCCGATGAGTTCAGCGTGGTGGCGCTGCTCCCCCTGGGATATCCCGATCCCGGGTATACCCCGCAAAAGGAGCGCCGTCCCCTGGAGCAGATGGTCCACTACGATCGCTACGGAAACCGGAAAAAGTGACCCGGATCGGGATCCTCGGGGCCACGGGCTCCATCGGCACACAAGCGCTGGAGGTCATCCGCCGCCTGCGCGGGAGTGGCTTTGAGCTCGAGGTCGTGGCTCTAGCGGCGGGGCGGCGGGTAGTGGAACTTTGCCGCGCAGCGGTCGAGTTCTCCGTCGCCCTCGTTTCCCTCCGCGGGCCCGAAGAAGCGCGGAAGGCAAAGGACCTCCTTCCTTCCCACGTAGAAGTCCTCTACGGACAAGAGGGCCTTGAGGCCATCGCCCGCCACCCCGAGGTGGACTTGGTGCTCAACGCGGTGGTGGGGGCAACGGGGCTGCGCGCCACCCTAGCTGCTCTTTCGGCGGGAAAGCGCGTGGCACTGGCCAACAAAGAATCCCTGGTGATCGGGGGGCACCTCGTGATGGAGCTCGTTCGAGATCCGGACCAGCTCATCCCCGTGGACTCCGAACACTCCGCCCTGTGGCAAGCGATGAAGGGAGTGAGTCGCGAGGAGGTGGAAAAGCTCTGGATCACCGCCTCCGGGGGTGCCTTCCGGGACCTCCCTCCCGAGGGCCTCGCCCACGTGACGCCCCAGCAGGCCCTCTCGCATCCCACATGGAGAATGGGTCCCCGGATAACAGTGGACTCCGCCACCCTGGTGAACAAGGGCTTCGAGGTCATCGAGGCCCATTGGCTCTTCGGGATGCCCTATGAACGCATCGGGGTGCTTTTGCACCCCCAGTCCCTCGTGCACGGCTTGGTGGAGCTGGTGGACGGGAACATGCTCGCGGTCATCTCGGAGCCCGATATGCGGATACCGATCCAGTACGCCCTCACATATCCCCGCCATCGTCCGCCTCCTGCCCGCAGGCTAGAGCTCGGGGGAAAGACTCTGGAATTCGGCGAGGTACCCCGGGATAGATATCCCGCCTTTTCTGTAGTGGTCCAGGCTGGGAAGGAAGGGGGGGCTGCTCCAGCGGCGATAAACGCCGCCGACGAGGAGCTGGTGGCGGCTTTTCTGGCGGAAAGGATACCGTTCACCGCCATCGCCGAGGGCCTCGCCTACATCCTCGAGCGCCACCCCAACATCCCACGTCCCACGTTGGAGGAAATCGAGGACGTGGACGGTTGGGCACGGGAGGAGGTCAGGCGGTGGATGCGGGCCCGGTTCGGTCCTACAATCGCGTGAAAGGAGCGAGAATGAGCCCGACGATCGACGAAGTCCTGGCGGTGCTCCGAGACAAGGTGGTGGATCCGGAGCTGGGGATGAACATCGTGGACCTCGGCTTGGTATACGACGTGGACATCAGCGGCAACCGCATCTCCATCGACATGACCCTGACCACCCCGGGTTGTCCCCTGGCTGGGGCCATCGCCGCACAAGCTGAGCAGGTGTTGCGCGAGGCGTTCGAGGGGTATGACGTGGACGTCAACCTGGTCTTCGATCCGCCCTGGACCCCGGAGAGGATGTCGGAAGAAGCGAGGCGCGCCCTGGGATTCGGCTGATGACGAAGTGTCCTGTTTGCAACGAGCGGAGCCCTTCGCGGCTTTGTCCTGCACTAGGGAAGAGGATCTGCAGCATCTGCTGTGGGGAACACCGGCGGAAATCCATCGCCTGTCCTTCAAACTGTGAGTTCCTCCTCGCTGCGGAAAGGATGCTCTGGGATCGGCGAGGCCAGGAGCTTTCCAAAGAATGGGAAAAGCTCTTGGTCTATCTGCGGGAAAAGGGGAAAGGGCACCTCGTCCCCATGCTCCAGGTCCTCCGGGAGTCCCTGGCCCAAGGGATTCACAAGCTGGACGTGACGGATGAGGATGTAATCGCGGCCCTGGACTATTGTGCCCAGCGACTTTCGCCCATCGAGCTCCTCGAACGGTCACCCAATATCCTCGGTCGGGCCCTGGAGGAAACGTTGGTGCCCTTGGTGCAAAGCGGGAAACTGGATCGGGATCTCGCCCGGGAGGCCCTCGAAGCCTTGGCCGGGTTCGTGGAGTACTTCAGCGAAGGTAGCGACGGAAAGCGCTTTGTGCACGGCCTTTTGGGCCTCTATCCTCCGCCCAAGGAACGCCCCTCCCCCATCATCCGTCCCGAGGGCTCCGGGATCATCCGTCCATAACTCCCACGGGCAACACTCCTCAGGGATTGCGGCGGGCTATCGACAAAAGCCCTTCCAGGGTGAGCCAGGGATCGTACGCTTCGATCACGGAGGTGAGGGAGACTATGGGGGAGGCGTAAAAGCCGGTGGCCACGGTATGGACGCTCTCCCCCAGCTCCGCTTCCACGCGCCGGACCAATCCCTCCACCAACCCCACGTAACCCAGGACGAGCCCTGCTTGCAAGGCTTCCAAGGTGTTCTTCCCGATGGCACGACGGGGGGGAGAGAGAGGCGCCCGGGGGAGTTGGGCGGCCCGCTGGGCCAAAGCGTCCGCCGCTACTTCCAGCCCCGGGGCCAACGCCACCCCCAAAAGCACCCCCGGCTCTTTCACCGCCACGAACGCGGTAGCGGTCCCGAAGTCGACCACGACACAGCTCGCGTTGAACCGCTCATACGCCGCCACGGCGTCGGCCACGAGATCAGGCCCCACTTCTGAGGGGTGATCCACCCGGATGTTCAACCCCGTCCGCACCCCAGGCCCTACCACCAGAGATTCCATCCCCAAGAGGTCCTCACAGAGCTCGCGGAATACAGCCGTCAACGGGGGGACCACGCTGGCCACCACTGCCCGGCGGAGTTCTCCCACGGAGATGCCGTGGCGCCGCAGGAGCGATTCCAAAAGGCAGTGGTATTCATCCGGGGTCTTCTCCCGCACGGTGCGCACCCGGAACCGGGCCCGCCACCGTTTTCCGTCATGGACCCCGAGCCCGATGTGGATGTTGCCGATATCCACAGCCAACAACATCTCGGCCTCCACCAGGGGCCCGACCTCCCGGCCGGGCCCCACATTGCGACCCAATCCTACCGTTGTACCACGGTGGGCACGAGGATCAGGTCAACGGAGCTGAGGGCGAGGGTATAGGGGAGGTCGATCCCGGCGGTATCGGAGAAGGCGGCCACGGAAAGTGCGACGTGCAACGCGATGGAAGGGATCTCCACCTCCCTGGGGAGGGCTCCCTCGAGCTCAACTCGGTAGACGAAGGTGGCCTCGAAAAGGGGTCCGGCCGCAGGATTGTCCTTGGATGTCACCGTGAAGGAGGTGGATCCCGGGGTGACCTTGCTCCGAGCGATCCTATATGCAGTGGTTCCCTGAAGTGTCACATCGAGGGTTTGGGGTGTATATCGTGCCAGGACGGCGAGATCCGCTGGCAGGGCACGGCCCCCAAGTACATAAGGAAGCACAAAAGCTTCCTCGGGGGAAAGGGGGGCAGCGAAAGCAATGGTTGGAATCGCCCCGGACTCCACCGCCTGCTGCTTGAGCTCCACCGTCACCACCGGGGCGGAATAGATTTCCCTATCCACTGAAAGGGCGAATCTGTCCCCGGGTTCACCGGGAGATTCACCCTCGGCGCGCAGCTTGGCCACCGCTTGTGCCAGCGTCTGGGAGGCCTCTTGCGTCAATCTGAGGACGACCTCGTAGAGACCTGTGGGGGTTTCCCGCACTTCAGCGGAAGCGGCGATGGGGCCCGATAGGAGGGCCGGCCCCAGGAGGTACCACTCCGCCGGTTTCCCCGCGGCGTCGTAGGCGTGGGAGGGAAGTATCCTTTGTCCCGGCTCCAGCACCGCCTCGAGCTCCGCGCGGTCGGGGGAAGTTGCTAGCACCCGGTGGATCGCGAGCCTCCCCTGGAGCTCCACCAGTCCCTGGATCACCTCGGCCTCCACCTCGGCCGGGACACGCAGCTCGAGCCACCCTTCGCCAACGGCCCTGAGGGAACGCACGGGAATCCCCATGGCCAGGAGGCGGGCTTCCAGAACCTCGATGGCTTCCCGGATAGCCTCGCGCGAGAGCGGATCGCCCTCCGCTGTGCCGACGATCAGGGTGTGAAGGGCTTCGGGAACGTCGTAGGTGAGCGTTCCCTCTAGCCGGCCCACCGTCTCCCCATCGGTGGCGACCCGTACGGTTCCGGCTTTAGCCTCGAGCTGGATCGTGGGTTTGCCGAAGAAGGCGGGGTTTATGTCGGTTACCGTTTGGATGTCCGCGAAATGAGTGGGACGGTTCCACCCGTAATCGATCTCCTCCACCGCGAGCGATTTCCGCAAAAGAAGTGAAGCGCCTAGGGGAAGTTCGTCCCCGATCCCCAGTACCAGCTTGAGGGAGAGGCTGCCGTCGTCGGCCACCCGGAGAGGGCCTCCATTGGGACGCGAAAGCTTTACCGTCCCCCACGACTCGGCGACCCCGAGGAGATTGCCCCGGTCGTCCCAGATCTCAAGGTATTCCAGTTGCCTCGCCGTCCCCAGCGGCTCCACCTTCAGGGAGAGGACCGTGGGGGCGGTGGCGTTTCGATCCCGGTCCTTCAGGACGACGAAGGAATGGACGAGCTCCTGAGGCTTCCGCTCGAGTATTTGTCCCGCTTGGAGGCGCTCCCGGTTCTCGATCTCTTCGAAACCCGCATATCGCACCACGTCGGCCACCGGGTCCGAAAGGGTGAAAGCCTTGGTATTTTCCCCCTCCCGGACCGTCACGGTAACGGTGGGCTTTATCTCCTCGCCGTCCCGGGGCTCCTCTCCCACCACGGCGATGACCTTGAGCACGTGTTCCCCTTCATCCAGCGCCAAAAGGTATCCCCTCGGTAACACAAACGCCGCGGGCGAAGGGGAGTCAATGCGGGAGATCCCGTTGTCGATGATCCACTTCTCTATCGTGGGGCGCCCGGGGCCGTGGATGGTAATTCCCTCGAGGTAGAGGTTTTCGAAGTTCACGTCGGGATCGTCTTGGAATTCGATCTCCGCCACCACGAACTCGTCCTTGGGGTTGAGGTTCCCTCCCTGGGGCCCGGGCAAGATCTCAGCGGAAAACACTTCGACGCTCAGGCGATCGGGGCTCCCGTCGAGGAGGGTGAAGCTTTCGCCTTCCTTGCCCTCCGAATACCAGAGGGTGAGCTCGGGCTGCAGGGTATGCCCGTGGGCAGGATCCTCGCTGGCTTTGATCATCACCTCGATGTAGCCCAGGGAATCGTCGGGAAGCGAGCGCTCCTCCACGGGGCCGCGCAGATAGGCGTGGATGGGGAAAGAATTCGCTTCAGCAAGGAGGATTTTCTCATCTCCCACCCTCAAGAAGACCTTAACCCACACGAGGTCTTGCGCCGTGGCTGTGCCCCGGTTTTCCACCCGGAGCTTGGTGAAGATCACGGGATCTGGGTTTGTGTCGTGGTCGCGGAGCTTGATCCGCTGCACCACCCCCTCGTCCCCGGGGTTGAAGAGCTTCGCTTGATACCCGAGGTCTTCCACCAGGAGAAGCTCTTTGGCCACTCCCCAAACCGACAACATCCCCAAAAGAAGAACCGCCACCATCGAGCGCATACACGACCTCCTTTGGAAGATTGTCCCCTTACAGGAGATACAACACACGGGGACATCCGTCCTCCATTGGGAATTTACACCGCATTCTCTGAATACGTTTCGGGCTGAAGCGAGTGTGGTTAATCTTTCGGTGATGAAGCCCGTGTATCTCGAGCTATCGGCCGCCGAGCTGGAGGAAAAGGCCGAACAACTGGAGGAGCTTGCGTCCCCGTGCCGCCTTTGCCCTCGGGAATGCGGGGTGAAGCGACGGGAAGGGGAGCGGGGATTCTGCCGTGCTGGATGGATGCCCTGGGTCGCAAGCTATGGACCCCACTTCGGCGAGGAGCGGGAGCTCGTGGGACATGGGGGCTCGGGGACGATCTTTCTAACCGGCTGCAACCTCCGCTGCGTCTTCTGCCAGAACTTCGACATCTCCCAACTCCATGAGGGAAGAGAGGTTTCGGTGGAGGAACTTGCCAAGATGATGCTGGAGTTACAGCTCATCGGCTGCCACAACGTGAACTTCGTCACCCCCACCCACCAGGCCCACGCCATCGTGAAGGCATTGGTGGTAGCCCGGGACCACGGGCTGAGGTTGCCGGTGGTTTGGAACTGTGGAGGGTACGAGCTGGTGGAGGTGTTGCGGGTCCTCGAGGGGGTGGTGGATATCTACATGCCGGACTTCAAGTACGGGGATTCCGAAGTAGCGGAGAGGTGTTCCTCCGCGCCCAGGTATTTTGAGGTCGCAAAGGAAGCCCTGAAGGAGATGCATCGACAGGTGGGGGACCTGATGGTTGAGGACGGGGTAGCTGTCCGGGGCTTAATCGTGCGGCACCTGGTGCTTCCGAATGGCCTTGCCGGCACCGAAAAGGTCTTGAAATTCATTGCGGAGGAGATATCCAAGGACACCTACGTAAATATCATGGCCCAGTATTATCCCACTTGGAAGGCCCACCGTTATCCCGAACTATCCCGGCGTATCACGGCCGAGGAGTACCGCGAGGCGTTAGAGATCGCGCGCAAACTAGGCCTCCACCGCGCCGGACCACATTGATGCCGTTTATCGTTCCCCTGTCGAGACCCGAGAGGTTGACACCGTGGGGAAATGGCTGTAGAGTCGCACACGTGCAGGACCGTGCAGTGCCAATGTGGCCGTTGGGGTGTTCCCCAACGCAGTAGGGCACAAGTGCAGGTCCGAAACCACGAGGAAAGGAGGGGAGCAGTCCAATGGCCACCGGGAAAGTCAAGTGGTTCGACCAGGCCAAGGGGTACGGCTTCATCGAGCAAGACGGGGGCCCGGATGTCTTCGTCCACTTCTCGGCCATCAACATGCCTGGTTTCAAGACCCTGCGTGAGGGCCAGGTGGTGGAGTTCGAGATCGAGGAAACCCCCAAGGGCCCTCAGGCCAAGAACGTCATTCCCCACTGAATGACTGAGTGAGCTGGACGTCGGAACGGACGAGAAGCCCGGCTTTCGCCGGGCTTCTCTCTATTTGGGAATAGGGCTTTGCGGCGGCTCTGGGGCGATCCGAAGCGGGATCCAGGGAGGGCGGCGATTATGAGCGACGCGGAAAAGGTCTTAGAGGAAGTGCGGGCACGGGGGATCAAGTTCATCCAGCTCTGGTTTTCGGACCTCCTCGGGAACTTAAAGAGCGTGGAGATCACCGCCGGGGAGCTGGAGGGGGCACTGGAAGATGGGGTCGGGTTCGACGGCTCCTCTATCCACGGGTTCGCTCGCATCGACGAGTCGGACATGGTGGTCAAACCCGATCCCAAGACCTTCGCGGTGCTGCCCTGGGGGAACGTGGCCCGCCTCATCTGTGACGTACACGAGCCGAACGGGTCCCCGTATGTTGGCGATCCCCGTTGGGTCCTGAAGCGGGCGCTGGGGCGGGCCCGAGAGATGGGGTTCGAGATGTATGTGGGCCCGGAGGTCGAGTATTTCTACTTCCGTTCCGATGGAGGCCCCGAGACCCTGGATTCCGGGGGTTACTTCGACCTCATCCCCCCGGACGAGGGGACCGAACTGCGGCGTGAGACGGTGTTGGCCCTGGCAGGGATGGGGATCCCGGTGGAGGCGGCCCATCACGAGGTGGCCCCGAGCCAACACGAGATCGACCTCCGCTTCGCCAATGCCCTCACCATGGCTGACTCCCTCATGACCACCCGGTACCTCGTCAAGGAGATCGCCCGACGCCACGGGGTCCACGCCACCTTCATGCCCAAGCCCATCTACGGCGAGAACGGCTCCGGCATGCACACCCACCAATCCCTTTTCCGCCTGGACGGGCACAACGCCTTCTTCGACCCCGAGGATCCCATGTACCTATCCTCAGTGGCCAAGGGCTATATCGCTGGGATCATGCACCATGCTCGGGAGATCATCGGCGTGTGTGCCCAATGGGTTAACTCTTACAAACGCCTGGTCCCCGGTTACGAAGCCCCAGTCTACATCACCTGGGCTAGGAGGAACCGCTCCACCATGATCCGGGTCCCCATGTACAAGCCGGGGAAGGAAAGGGCTACACGGATTGAGTTCCGCGCCCCGGATCCAGCCTGCAACCCGTATCTTGCCTTCGCGGTGATGTTGCACGCTGGGCTCGAGGGGATAGAAAAGGGATACGAGCTTCCCCCGCCCGTGGAACGAGATGTATACGCCATGGATGAATCGGAGCGGCGGAGGCTGGGCATCCAAGAACTCCCCGGTTCCCTGAACGAGGCCATCGCCGAGATGGAAAAGAGTGAGTTCATGCGGAAGGCATTGGGCGACCACATCTTCGCCAAGTTCATCGAGAACAAGAAGATCGAGTGGGACCTCTACCGCGCCCAGGTCCACCGCTACGAACTCGAACGTTACCTGGCGGTGCTTTGAGGTCGTAAAAAGAAAAGGGGCTGGGCTTCTCGGGATCTTTTGGCTCGGGAAGAAGAACAATGTCTCCTCAAACTGGCCCAGCCCCGTTACGCCTTTTAAACCAATTCGCTTACACCGTAAGCTACAGGTGATTCTTCCCGGCGGCAACAAGGGTCATCCGCTCCTGATCCATGGGGGATCAAATAGCGGTTCACCAATTCCACGAACGCGCGTACACATCCTTCCGGTTCACAACCTCCACGAGCCCATTCAGTTGACAAGCGCACGACTTCCAGCGCCGCTTCCGGACCCAATATCTCTTTGATCTCGCGACGCAGCGGCTCAAGCCTCATGTGAAGAGCCTCCATAACCTCCGGTGCAGGTGAGGCCGAGGCGCTCCAGAGGATCTCCTCGATCCTGTCCACGGAAGCCTGGTCCACGGGGCCCTCAGTCAATAGGAGGGCAAGCTCCTCCCGTTCTGCGTCCGTAAAAAGAGGCCACAGGAATGCGGCACGCAACCCGAGGTTCAGGAGACAAGCATGATAAAGCGCTTCCCCCCGTGGGCTGACCTCAACCCTGAGGTAGTGATCCCGCCAGCGTATAAGAAACGAGTCCCAACCCTCTCCCGAGAGCTTCCGGAATTCCTCAACGAAAGAGTTTTCCCTCGGTAAACCCAAGGTTTCGGCGACATCGGGGGAAAGGAGGGCGAAGATGGTGGACGGGGGTAGCGTTTGGGAGAGGAGTTCCACCAAGGAAGCTCCCACCAAGTAGGCCATCGATGGAGAAACCGTCCCCAGCTCGCCGCCCTCGTGGAGCCACCGGGCTACCGGCTGGCTTACCCGTAGCTCGAATTCGCGGGAGTAGCCCAGGGCATACTGGGTCCACACGGCCATCCCCTCCAGAAGGAGTGTCCTCACCTCCTTTGAGGGAAACCAACCTTCGGGAATGGAAATGGTTCCGAATTGCAGCATATGGGTGAACTCATGGGCCAAAACCGAGAAGCAATCCCCACCCGGACAGAGACACAGGGAAACCCCCATCAATGGCACGATCCCCATTTCTCCCAATAGCAGGTCCAAAATTTTCGCCGCCGTGGAATGACGCAAGGTATGGGGTGAATAGAGGCCTAGCATGGAAAAGGTGCCCCCTGCGTAGCCGTAGCATCCGGTGGCGTCCCAGAAGGCTTCGCGATCTGAGAAGACGAAAAGCGCTGCATTGGGGCCCACGTAACCCAACTGCTCTTCATCCTCTTCCGAGAAAAGGATGCCCTCGGCTTCCGCCCCGAGGGTTGCCATGGGAAGCCAGTAGTCAAGCACTCGCTGGAAAATTTCCTCGGCCGAAACGGAAACTGTGGCTGCGAGCTCCGGATTATGAGCGAACACCACAAGATGATCCGTTTTAACGCTCACCCAGTCCGCTGCGGATCCCCCGAGGGAAAACAGGAACGAACCCACAAAGACGAGGACCAAGCACCTCATGGCGTCACCTCCCGCACCTACTGACGCCCCTCTGATATTGCGTCTCCGGCTGACGGCATGGAGGGAGTTGCTTCCTCTGCAAGAAATTGGGCTTCCTCTAGAAGGTCGATGTAAGCGCGTGCGGCGCTCGCCGTGCTCCATGGAGTCACGAGGAGGTAGGAAATTGCTTCCGCTACGAACCTTCCGACGTCGCCCAACGCGGCGCCGATGGCGTTCAAGGGGAGCCCGAGCACCACCTGAAAGAAAAGCATGAGGAGAAAGAGGGAAAGCTTGTGACCCCGGGTGATCTCCGAGCTCTCCGACATCGCCTCCATCACCCCGAGGCGGCGGTCGAGGAGGGCAATATCGGCGAAATAGAATTTCGCCGCGAGGACGATCCCGGGAACGATAAGGAAAGCCAACCCGAACATCACGGCGAGCGCGTAAAGCAAGGTGACCCCGATCACCGCCAGGGGGCGACGGAAGGGGTAAAGGAGGTCATCCACGATTCCAGGCCGTTCCCCCCGCACGAGCTTAAGGACGTAGTAGTAATAGCCCAAATGCAGCATCGTCCCCACGGTGAAGGCGAGGATCGCAAGCAGGACGGCGATCCCCGGGGAGATCTCTTTCCCTATGTCCGGGACCCCGATGGGCCCAAGGAAGTAGGTGATCCCACCTCCCATAGCCACAAGGAGCACGTGGAACCCCACCAACGCCAAGATCCCCAGGACCATGCGCCCCCAGTGCTCCCGGTAAACCCCAAGCCCCGCGCCGATCCAGGTACCCGCTCCCATGACAGGCCTCCCGAATCCATGGTAGGAAGGCGCGCGTTTCCCGCCAAACCGATGGGATAAAAAAACGGGCCGCGGAGTACGTCCCGCGGCCCGATCCAATGTCCGAGAGGTGTCAGAAAAGCCCCTTGACCTGACCGGTCTCGGGGTCGATGTCGATGCGCCGGTAGGCGGGGTCCGAGGAGGTCCCGGGCATGAGCTTGATGTCCCCCGCCATGGGACAGAGGAACCTGGCCCCAGTGAAAACGAGGATATCCCGGATGGGAAGCACCCAGCCCTTGGGTACCCCTTTCAGGTTGGGATCGTGGGAGAGGGAAAGGTGGGTTTTCACCATCATGGTGTAGAAGTCTCGGAACCGCGGATCCTCCTCGAACTCTTTGGCCTTGGCCTCCGCTTGAGGGGTCCAGGAAACCCCGTCCGCTCCATATACCTCCTTGGCGATGAGCTCGACACGCTTCCGGAGCGGCATCTCCAGGGGGTAGAGGTACTTGAACTCCACCGGCTCCTCACACGCCTCGATGACGGCGTCCGCGAGCTCCAGCGCCCCCTCTCCTCCCTTAAGCCAGTGTTCTGAGACCGCACACCGGGCCCCGGCCTGTTCCACCGCCCGTCGCACGAGCTCGATCTCGGCGTCGGTGTCGGTGTAGAAACGGTTGATGCACACTACCGGCTTTATCCCGGACTTCTTCACCGTCTCGATGTGGTGGAGGAGGTTCGGGATCCCCCGCTCCACGAGCTCCAGGTTCTCCTCCTGGTATTCCTTGGCCAATGGCCGCCCCGGCACCACCTTGGGACCCCCGCCGTGCATCTTCAGGGCCCGGATGGTGCACACGATCACCGACACGTTAGGGACAAGGCCGCTTATCCTACATTTGACGTTCCAGAACTTCTCGAAGCCGATGTCGGCCCCGAAGCCCGACTCGGTGACGTGGTAGTCGAAAAGCTTGAGCCCGATGAGGTCCCCGATCACCGAGGACTGGCCGATGGCGATATTGGCGAAGGGCCCGGCGTGTACCAGCACCGGCTGGTACTCCACCGTGCAGCAGAGGGTGGGGTTGATGGTATTCCGCATCCACGCTGCCATGGCCCCGGCCACCTCCAGGTCCTCGGCGGTGATGGGGTTCCCCCGCTTGTCGTAAGCTAGGGTAATCTGCCCAATCCGCTCCCTTAAGTCTCGGAGGTCCCGCACGATGGAGAGGATGGCCATGAGCTCCGAGGAGACCGAGATCTGAAAGCCGGATTCCATCATGAAGCCGTCCATCTTGCCGCCGAGGCCGATGATGATCCGCCGCAGGGCCTGGGCACAGAAGTCGATGGCCCACCGCCACTCCACCCGGCGGGGGTCGATGTCCAGGCGCTTCAGGCCCCGCTTCGCAAGCTGCTCGTCGGAGTAATTGAACTCGTGCTGGAGGCGGGCGGTGATGGCCACCATGGCCAAGTTGTGGGCGTTGGTGATGGCGTCGATGTCGCCGGTCAAACCCAGGGTGAACTCGGTCATGGGGATGAGCAGGGCGTTCCCACCCCCGGCGGCCGTGCCCTTGATGTTGAAGGTGGGGCCCGCCGACGGCTGGCGGATGCATCCGCCCACGTTCTTTCCCCGCTTCGCCAATCCCTCGATCAGCCCCAGTGTGGTGGTGGTCTTCCCTTCCCCCAGCGGGGTGGGCGTTATGGCGGTGATCTCGATGTATTTCCCATTTGGGCGGTCCTTCAAGCGCTCGTAAATCTTGAGGTAGTCGAGCTTGCAGATCCTCCCGTAGGGGATGATCTCGTCTTTCCGAAGGTCGAGCCTTTCCGCCCACTCCTCGGGGGTGGGCATGTGCTTTTCCGCCTCCGCCGCAATCTCCCAGTCGGCGAGCTTCGTCGGATCGTACGGCACCTCCACCTCCTTCCGGTTCGGTGACGGGTTACGCGTAACGCGTGACGGGTTCTCATGAGGCTTCCTCCCGTCACGCGTCACCCGTCACGGATTTATTCCGGCGAGTTCCAAGATGGCCGGCACCAGGTCCTCCCAGCCCATGGGCATGAGATGGATCCCCTGGCAATACGGCTTCACCTTCCTGATGATCCGGGCGCAGATCTCGGCGCTCACCTCCTTCCGCTCCTCCTTCGTCTTCGCCCGCTCCATCTCGGCGATCACCCCCTCGGGCACGTTTATCCCGGCGATGTTCTCGTTCATGAACCGCGCCATCCGGGCGCTCTTTAGAGGGATGATCCCCACGAGCACGGGCACCTTCAGATCCTCCACTTCCCGCACGAACCTAAGGAACGCGTCGGGATCGTAAACGGCCTGGGTCTGGAAGAATTTAGCCCCCATCTTGACCTTCAGTCGCATCTTGAGGATATGGGGGCCCAGGGGCTCAACCCCGGGGTTCACCACCGCCCCGGCGAAGAAATCGGGCGCTCCCTGGAGGTCGTTCCCCGCGAGGTCCTTTCCGTCGTTGAGACTTCTTATCGTGGCGAGAAGCTGGACCGAGTCCAGGTCGAAGACGGGCCTGGCGCCGGGGTGGTCCCCCAGGGTGGGGTAATCACCGGTGAGGGCGAGCACGTTCTCGATCCCCAACGCCCACGCCCCCAAGAGATCCGCCTGTAGCGCCAGGCGGTTCCGGTCCCGACAGGTCATCTGGAGGATGGGCTCGTATCCTTCCCGCACTATCAGGGCACAGAGGGCCCAGGAGCTCATGCGCAGGACCGAAGACTGGAGGTCGGTCACGTTGAACGCGTGGACGTAAGGGGCGAGCTTCCGCACCTCCTCCAGGGCAGGCCCCACATCGGTCCCCTTGGGCGGGCCGGCCTCACAGGTGATCACGAACTCGCCTTTAGCAAATCTCTCGCGGAGCCTCATCACTCCTCCTCCAGGTACTCCAGGGCCCAGAAGGGGGCCTTACGGCGGGAGAGGGGCACGTCCAAGCCCTTCTGGGAGTCCTGCGGCGGCCGGTATTCCAGGAGGAGGTCCAGCCGCCCCAGCGCCTCCAGCCGGTCGTAGATCCGTTGCCAACCGCAGGGCCGCCCCGGCTCGAGCTCACATTCCCCGTTCTGGGAGCCGCCGCACGGGCCGTGCAGGAGCCCCTTGGGGCAGGCGGTATGGGGGCAGATCCCGCCGGTGTAGTAGAGGAGGCAGTCGCCGCAGCGGCCGCAGCGCTCCTCCGAGGGCCAGACCCCCTGGAGCCCCCCCATGGTGACGGTGTTGGCCGCGGGGTACACCGGTTTGTCCAACACCTGGGCCACCGCCTGGACTCCCACCCCACAGGAGGCGACCACCACCACGTCCGCAGCTTCCACCTCCTCCCGGCGGCGGGAAAGCCTGAAGCCCACCAAGGCCTTGTTGCAGAGGAAGGGAAGGACCAGGGCTCCCGTGAGGGGATGACCCGCTTCTTCCAAGGCCGGGCGAAGCTTTTCCACCCCTTCCTTTCCGCCGGTGCCACATACCTCGGCGCAGCCGTCGCACGCGAGCAGGAACACCCGCTCCCCCTCCCCGAGGTATCCCAGGAGCTCCTCCAGAGGCTTGAGTTCAGAGACCAGCATCCCTACCTCCCCTCACTGGATGGCACAGGCCAGGCACGGATCGAAGGAACGCACGATCCTCCCGGCCTCCAGGATCCCGTCCCCCTGTACCCGCGTCCCCTGGAGGGCCTGTTCGATGGGACCGGGCACTCCCCGCTCGTCCCGGGGGGATGCGTTCCAGGTGGTGGGGGAGATCACCTGGTAGTGGGCGATTCTCTTCCCCTGGATCCGGATCCAGTGGCCCAACGCCCCCCGGGGCGCGTCGGTGAGCCCCTCGCCCCTTCCCTCCACGGGGATGCGGTACTCCACCGCTACCGGGGCGGAGAGGTCCAGCTCAGAAAGCCAGCGCTCCATGGCCCGGGCGATGAACAGGGCCTCGATCCCCCGCGCCAGATGCCTCCCCATGGCCGAGCTCAGGGCCCCGGGCGAGGCACCGGCTTCCCGGAGGAGGTCCCCGGCGATCTCCCGGAACTCCTGGGGTCCTACCTGGAGGGCCACCGCAACCCGGGCCGCCGGGCCCACCTCGCACGGCTCGCCCCGGTAGCGGGGGGACTTGATCCAGGAGTAGCCCCCCTCCTTGTCTGGATCCGGCTCGACTTCCTCCTCCCACGGGGGCACGGCCCCGTCGCCGGAGTACCAAGAGTGGGATATCCCCTCGCGGATCTCCCCAGGATCCAAGGGCATGTATTCGCCCCCGAGGATCGCCCCGGCGGGGAAGAGGCGTTCCCCCTCCAGGGGGAAACAGCCGAAGGTGAGGAGGTTCCCCACCTTCCCCAGCTCGAAGTAATCGTGATATCGCTCCGCTAAGAGGAGGAGGTCCGGGATATAGGTGCCCTCGATGAACCCCACGATCTCCCGCAGGCGGAACCGGAACGCGGCCACCTCTCCCAGGGTGGGCCGGTAGGTCACGCCCCCGGGGACGATGGACATATCGTGGGGCATCTTCCCCCCGAAGAGGGCCACGAGCTCCTGGGCTTTTCTCCGCATCTCCAGGGCCTCGAGGTAGTGCTCGGCGAGCTCTTGAGTCTCCTCCCGGAAGGTGCGGCGGTCCTCATCGGTGCCGGGGGAGAGGGCGCCGGGCAGGGCCCGGGCGGGGAGGTAGTCGGGAAGCGCGAGGTGGTAAAAGTGGAGGACGTGGTTGTGGAGGTAATTGGCACCGTAAATGAGGTTCCGTAGGAGCTGGCCGTTCCGGGGTGGCGAAAGCCCCAGGGCGTCGTCCAGGCACAACGACGCCGCGGTGGAGTGGGCGAGAGGACATACCCCGCAGATCCGGGTAGTGATCCGTTGGGCATCCAGGGGATGGCGGCCCTCCAGGATCCGCTCGATCCCCCGGTACAGGGCCCCGGAACAGCGGGCCTCCCGGATCACACCATCCTCCACCTCTATCTCCACCCGCAGGTGCCCCTCGATCCGCGTGATGGGGTCTATCGTGATCCGGCTCATCTCGCCCCCCTATACGTGGCCTTTTCCTCCTCCAGGGAAAGCTTGCGGAAGAAAGGAGAAAAGCTGTCGGGAAAATCGGGCTCCACACAGCCGATGCAGGGGTGGCCCGCCCTGATGCACCAGTTCACCCCCCCGTTCCAAGCGTGTTCCGGGCAGGCCGCATCGGTGAACGGGCCCTTACAGCCGAGTTCGTAGAGGCATCCCCGTTCCCCGAAATAGGGAGCGAAACGGGCGACATCGAAGTCGGGGCGCCGGGGACAGTGCTCGTGGATGAGCCCGGAGTAGACGCTCTTGAGTCTTCCGGCGTCGTCCATGTCCTCGGGGCCGGGCAGGCCCCGGGCGAGGAGGATCACCACTGTCTCCACGAACCACCGGGGATGCGGGGGACAACCCGGCACGTTCACCACCGGGACCTCTATCCCCTCCCGCCGCAAAAGCTCCCCCACCCCCACGGCGCCGGTGGGATTGGGAGCGCCGGAGGGGATGCCCCCGTAGGAAGCACATGTGCCGAACGCGAGCACCGCCAGAGCACCGCGGGCAAGCTCTGCGGCCCGCTCCCGCATGGGGACTTCACCCACTGTCCCGTACCTCCCCCCTGCCGCGGTGGGGATGGCCCCCTCCACCACCAGCACGTACTCCCCGGCCTCCTCCGCGGGGATCTTCTCCAGCACTTCCAAGGCCGGCCGGCCCGTGGGGCCCATGAGGGTGGCGTGGAACACGAGGGCGATTCCCTTTCCGGGAACGATCTCGTCCAGCAAGAGGTTCTTGATATCGGGGTATGCGGCGTTCATGAGGGAGACGGAGCACCCGGTGCAGCCGGCAGCCTGGAACCAAACCACCGTGCGAGCCTCTCCCCTCACCTCGCCTCCTTTCCCAGTCGAGAAACCAGATTAGCGAGAACAAACGCGGAGGACAACTTTGGGAACCTTTCTGCTTATCCGCTTTTTACGCTCAAAAGGACCCTAAACCCAAAGTGCCCTTCTGTACGCCATTGATTTGGAAGAGCCGTTTTGGGTATAAGGAGGAGAAGGCTCCGGAGAGGCACTCCCGGGTGGGGACGGAGCGAACTACTGAGTAATATTGGGGCTACCAAACCAACAAGCGGGGTTTTGCCATGGCGGAGGGGATAACGCGGCGTAGCGAGGATTTCGCGCAGTGGTACAACGATGTGGTGAGGCGCGCGGAGCTAGCCGATTATGCTCCCGTGCGGGGGTGCATGGCGATCCGCCCCTATGGATACGCCCTGTGGGAGAACATCCAACGCTCCCTCGACCGGCGGTTCAAGGAGACGGGGCACCGAAACGCTTACTTCCCCATGTTCATACCTTACAGCTTCATCCAAAAGGAAGCCGAGCACGTGGAAGGCTTTTCGCCTCAGCTGGCGGTGGTGACCCATGGGGGCGGAAAGAAGCTGGAGGAGCCGCTGGTGGTCCGCCCCACCTCTGAAGCCATCATTGGACATTTCTACTCCAAATGGATCAATTCTTATCGGGACTTACCGCTCCTAATCAACCAGTGGTGCAACGTGGTGCGCTGGGAGATGCGGCCCAGGCTTTTCCTCCGCACCACCGAATTCCTCTGGCAAGAAGGACACACGGCCCACGCCACTGCGGAAGAAGCGGAAGAAGAGGCGCGCCGGATCCTGGATATCTACGCTGAGTTCGCCGAGCGAGAAATGGCGATCCCGGTGATCAAAGGAAGGAAAAGCGAAAGCGAGAAATTCCCCGGGGCGCTGGTGAGCTATACCATCGAGGGGATGATGGGCGATCGCCGTGCCCTCCAAATGGGCACCTCCCACAACCTGGGCCAAAACTTCGCTAAAGCCTTCGACATCAAATACCTGGACAGGGAGAATAGGCTGCAATACTGCTGGACCACTTCTTGGGGCGTGAGCACGCGGCTTATCGGGGCCCTTATCATGGTTCACGGGGACGACAACGGCCTTATCCTCCCCCCTCGGCTTGCCCCCATCCAGGTGATTGTAGTTCCCATCTACAAAGAAGAGGAGCGGACCAAAGTGATGGAGGCGGTGGAGCGGGTGAAGGGTCTTTTGGGGGATCGGGTGCGGTGGGAAGTGGACGACCGGGACGAGTACACCGCCGGTTGGAAGTTCAACGAGTGGGAACTCCGGGGTGTCCCGCTCCGCATCGAGGTCGGCCCCCGAGATGTGGAGGCCGAACAGGCCACCCTCGCCCGCCGTGACGTGCCGGGGAAGGAGGGCAAATGGGCCGTTCCCCTGGAGGGGCTCGGGGAGGCGGTGGAGCAGGCCCTGGGCGAGATCCAGGAAGCCCTGTTCAAGCGGGCCCTGGCGTTCCGGGAGGAACATACCCATCGTCCCACCACCTGGGAGGAGTTTGTGGAAGCGGTGGAGGATGGGTTCGCCTTGATCCCCTGGTGTGGTGACGCCGCGTGCGAGGAGAGGATCCAAGAGGAGACGAAGGCCACCAACCGCTGCATCCCCCTGGAGCAAGAAGCGCTCCCTTCCGGGGCCCGCTGTGTCCATTGCGGAAAGCCCGCGGTGGAGTGGGCCCTGTTCGCCCGGGCCTACTGAAGCCGTCCCACACTCGGGGCAAGGGGGCAAGGCACTCCCGAGGTCTTCCCATGGGTTCCCCCTCGGGACATTAGCCGTTTAAAATGAGCGAGGGGGAAGGGATGGCGTCCAGGTTCGTGGTGGCGACTTACAACTGTAACTCCATCCGGAGCAGGCTTCCCTTGGTGCTCCGTTGGCTTGAGGAACATAGGCCGGATGTACTGTGCTTGCAGGAGACCAAGGTCCCGGACCCGGAGTTCCCCGCGGACGCGTTCCGGGAGGCGGGCTATCACGTGGTCTTTCGGGGACAGAAGGGCGGAGCCGGGGTAGCCATCGCGAGTCTAGAGGAGCCAGAAGGTGTCTCCTTCGGGCTCGATGACGGAGGACCTCCCGATGAGACGCGCTTGATACGCGTCACAGTGCGAGGGATCCCCATCGTCAACACGTATGTTCCCCAGGGAAGGTCGCCGGACCACGAGATGTTCCGCTACAAGCTTCAGTGGTTGGGGCGGCTCCGGGATTACTTCGACCGCCATTTCTCGCCGGAAGAACCCCTCCTCTGGTGCGGGGATTTCAACGTGGCTCCCGAGGAGATCGACGTCCACAATCCGGTGCGGCTGAAGAACCACGTGGACTTTCACCCCAAGGCTCGGGCGGCGCTGGAGCGGATCCGGGAGTGGGGATTCGTGGACGTGTTCCGCAAGCACCATCCCAACGAGCCGGGACAATATACGTTCTGGGATTATCGGGTGCCGAAGGCTCTGGAACGGAACTTGGGCTGGCGGGTGGACCACATCTGGGCCACCCGGCCGTTGGCGGAGAAATCGGTGGACGCCTGGATCGACCGCGAGGCCCGCCGGATGGAGAAGCCCTCGGACCACACCTTCCTGGTAGCCGAGTTCGAGCTTTAGGTAGAAGACCCCTCGGACTCCTTTTGCAGGGCCACGATGCGAGGATGCGGGACGACACTTGACTTGTCCAACTCCCTTGGGAGAAGCTAGACACGGAAAACGATGACCTCGGCGATATTCAGCGAACTCTGTCCCAATTGTGGCGGTGAAATCGCGGCGGAACGGCTGGCCCGGGGCAGCCTCTGTGAGCGTTGCCTCCCTGATCCGGCGGATGATCCATGTGTTGCCCTGGCACGGCGGGAAAACCTTCGAGATTACGCCGAGGTATGTCGGCTCCGGAGGGAGGCCGCACGGTTCGTCGAGTTCTTCCGCGAACGCATCGGCTCTCCCCCCTGGTCACTCCAGCTCGCGTGGGCAAAACGGGTCTTGCTCGGCCGTTCTTTCGCCATCCTGGCTCCCACAGGGGTGGGAAAGACCACCTTCGGCATGGTAATGGCCGCTTATCTCCCTTCCCGCTCCTACCTCATCGTCCCCACAAGGCTTTTGGTGGAGGAACTTTCCCGGAAGCTTAGGGTTATTTCCCCCGAGAAGGAGGTTCTCGGCTTCACGGGAAAGGAAGACCAGCGCCGTCGCATAGCGGGAGGGGATTTCAATATCCTGATCACCACCTCCGTGTTCCTCCAGCGGAACCACGAGCTCCTCCTCGAGGCGTTCGCCGAGGATCAGGAAATTTTCGTCTTCGTGGACGACGTGGACTCGCTCCTTAAGGCCTCCCGGAACGTGGATCGGTTGCTTGGGCTTCTGGGTTTTTCCCCAGAGGAAATCGAGGCAGCGCTCGGCGGAGGAGAAGTGAAAAGGGATCCCCGGGGGGTATTGGTGGTATCCTCGGCCACGGTCCAACCGAGAACCAAACGGGTCCAACTCTTCCAGCGCCTGTTGGGGTTCGAGGTGCAACGTCCCACTACCTCGTTGCGGAACGTAGCGGATCTCGAGGAAAGGGTGGCCTCCTTCGAAGCCGCCGTGAGGCGGACGAAAGAAACCGTCAAGGAACTCGGTCCCGGTGGCTTCGTGTACGTATCACAGGAGTTCGGCCGGGAGGGCGTGGAGGAGGTGTTGGATGCCCTGCGTTCGGCCGGGGTTCTCGCGGTCTCTTACGAAGATTTTCGCCCAGAGGCTCAAGAGAGGTTCCGAAATGGGGAGATCCAAGCGGTGGTGGGGATTTCCCATGGAGGGAATCCCCTGGTGCGGGGGATCGACCTTCCCGAGGCGGTGCGATACGCGGTCTTCGTCGGGGTCCCGGTGATCCTCTTCCCCGCGGAGGTCAGTTCCCTGGCCCCCGGGAGGCTCATGGGATTGCTCCTTGTTCTCAGGCCGGCGCTCCCCCGGGAAGAGGTTGAACAGAATCTGGAGTATCTGCGGCGTTACCTCACCCTGCGTGAGGAGCACCTTCCCCGTTATCCTCGGATAAAGGAGCGGCTCGAGGGGATCGCTGAGCGCCTTCGTAAAGCGCTTCAGGACGAGGAGATCCTGTGGCACCTTAAGCGCTCGGGAAGCGTTTCCGTACGCGTACGAAACGGAAAGCGGTACCTCGCTGTAGCGGACGCCACAAGCTACCTTCAGGCTTCGGGGAGGACATCGCGTCTGGCCCCGTGGGGCCTCACCCGGGGGCTTTCGGTCCTTTTCTGGTGGGATGAGGCCTGCTTCCGGAGCCTCCGGCGCCGCCTTCTTGCCCTCGCGGCCCAAGAGGTCGAGTTCCTTCCCGCGAAATCCGTCGACCTGAAGAAAGTCCTCTCGGAGGTGGACCGCGATCGAAAGAGGCTGCGGGAGTTCCGCCGGGGCGCGCCTCCGAAAGGCGCTCGAGAGCTTTTGCGCACATCCCTTTTCGTGGTGGAATCGCCCAACAAGGCCCGGACCATCGCCTCCTTTTTCAGCCGTCCGCAGCGGCGGGCACGGGGAAAGCTCACCGCCTACGAGGTGACCACCGGGGACCGGTTGCTCGTAATCGCCGCCACCATGGGGCACCTCACCGATTTGGTGGAGGAAGGGGGGATCCACGGCGTACTGGAAGTGGACGGCCGGTTTGTCCCCCTCTACGGCCCGATACGCCTCTGTCGGCGCTGCGGGGAACAGACCACCTCGTCCCGGTGCCCTCGTTGCGGCGGGGAACCGGACGTGGACAAACTGGAAACGATAAGGGCCCTTCGGGAGCTAGCTCTGGAGGTGGACGAGGTGTTGGTGGGGACCGATCCCGATTCGGAAGGGGAGAAGATCGCGTGGGACGTGTATTTGGCGCTCCGGCCCCTCAACCCCCGGGTGCTACGGGTGGAGTTCCATGAGGTGACCCCCCGGGCCATCCGCGAGGCGTTGGATTCCACCCGGGAGATCGCCGAGCCCTTGGTCCGGGCCCAGATCGTGCGCCGGGTGGCCGATCGTTGGGTCGGATTTTCGCTTTCACGCCATCTCCAAGCACGCTTCGGGTCCCGGAACCTTTCGGCGGGGCGGGTGCAGGCCCCGGTCCTGGGATGGGTGATCGCCCGGGAGGAGGAGCGAAGGAAACGGAAAGGGCTTATCGTCGCGTCTTTGGGAGGGGTAGAGGTACGGTTCGAGCTCGGAGATCCCACAGCGGCCCGGAAGATCTTCACGCGGCTTGCGGAAACAGAGGTAAAACAAGTGTACGAAAACGAAGAAGAGCTTTCGCCACCGCCGCCGTTTACCACCGGTGTGCTCTTGGTGGAGGCGTCCCGAGCTCTCGGGCTCCCGCCGGGAAGGACTATGTCGCTTGCCCAGGAGCTCTTCGAGGCCGGACTCATCACCTACCACCGCACCGACTCCGCCCGGGTCTCCGATGCCGGGGTGATGCTCGCGAGACGGATCATCGCTGATCTCTACGGCGAGGAGTTCTTCAGGCCGCGGCGGTTTGGCGAGGGCGGGGCTCACGAGTGTATCCGTCCCACCAGGCCCATTTCCTCGGAAGAGCTCCGGGAGCTCATTTATACCGGGAGACTCGAGCTCACCTTCCCACGGGGTGCGGCACGGCTTTACGAGCTCATCTGGAGAAGGTTCTTGGCCTCGCAGATGCGCCCGGCGCGGGTGCGAAAGGTGGGGTTGCGGTTTTCCCTCGAGGGCTTCACTGAAGAGAAGGAGTTCATCGTGGAGGTAGATGAGAGCGGCTTCGACCTCGTGATGCCCCTTCCGGTGGTGGAGCTTCCGGAAGAGCCACGCCTTGTGCCCCGGGAATTTCGGGAAGTGCCTGCGGCCCCGCCCCTTACCCAGGGGGAATTGGTAGCGCTGATGCGGGAGCGGGGATTGGGCCGCCCCTCCACCTATGCCCGGATCGTGGAGACCCTGCTTGAGCGCCGCTACGTGGTGGAGCGGAAGGGGTTCCTTTTTCCCACAAAGTTGGGGCGGGAAGTCCACGCCTATTTGGTCCAGAAGTTTCCACGTTGGACCGGGGAGGAGTTCACCCGGGAGCTCGAAGCCCACATGGACGCAGTGGAGGAAGGGCGCCTGGATTACCAGGAGGTGCTCAAGGGAGTAAGGACCGTGATAGACGAGGCGAAGGCGGCTTGAACGGAGCGGGGCTTTCCCGTTACATAAATAATAGGGTGAGCCATGAAGCCAAGGGAACGTCGCTATGTCATATTGCGCGACCTTGTCGAGCTTTATACGAAGACCCGGAAGCCAGTGTCCTCCACCGAGCTGGTGAAGGAGTACGGGTACCGGTGGTGTTCCGCCACGGTACGCAACGATCTCGCCGCGTTGGAACGGGAGGGGTACATCTACAAGCCTTTCCCCTCTTCCGGTCGGGTCCCCACCGCGAAGGGCTTCCGCTTCTACGCCCGTTGGATCCTGAAGTCCCTCAGATCCCACGGCGAGGTGGCCGAGCGGGCACTGGAGGGGTTGGGGAGGGCGTTCGAGGGGATAGCCTCGCTCCTTGCCCATCCCACCACCTTGGATATCTGGAAGGAAGCGGCGGCGTTCATCGCCTCGCTGGCTTCGCAGATGGGGTTCATCATTTCCCCCGACATCGGGAGCCTCCGGATCGCCCGCGCGGTGCTCGTGCGGACAGGGGAACAGGAGGTCTCCCTCCACCTTCTCACCGAGGGGGAGCTTTCGGAGAAGTTCCCCATCCGCCTTCCCCAGCGAGTGAGCGACGCTGAACTGAAGGAAGCCGAGGAAGCCCTGGAGGACATCCTCAAGGGTCGCACCCTAAAGGACGCTCGCACCATCATGGAGGAGCGGGGGCTTCGGGCGCGAAAGTTCAGTTGGATTGTAGAAGAGATCCTGAAGGCCCTCGGCCGGGAGAACCGAAAGGTGTACCTCTCCGGACTCGAATACCTTTCGGAGGCGATCCGAGCGGGCTGCGATATAAAGCCCCTCTTCCGGGTCATCGGGGACGAGCGTCTCTTCATGGAGCTCGTGCTCGAGAGCCGTCCGGAACACAAGGGGATCGAGGTCAGGGTAGGGGACTTCCCCGTAAAAGGGCTCGAGGAGTTCGCCCTGGTGAGCGCCGATTTCTACAAGGGAATGGGGGTCCTCGGGACCTTCGGTCCCATGTGGCTCGATTACTCCAAAGCCATCTCCGCGGTGGAGCTTATCGCCAGGGCCCTCTCCGCTTATACCGCGGCCGGCCCCACATCAGCGGCCTCCAGTCCCAGCGGACAGTCTCAGCCCCAGTAGTCCCGCGGGTTATACCGGAGCGGGGCGGCATCCCCGGCCCACGCGTCCACCACTTCGCCCACGAAGATGGTGTGGTCCCCCGCCGGGTAGTTCCCCACCAATTTGCAGTCCAGCCACGCGGCCACCCCTTCCAAGATAGGGGCCCCGGTTTTCGCTATTCTGTAGGGGATATTGGTGAATTTGTTCACACCGCGGCCGCTTTTGAGGCCGAAATGGCGGGCGAGCTCCAGCTGATCTTGGGCCAAGACGTTCACGGAAAACGAGCCGGCCTCGGCGATGAGGTCATGGCTGAACCGGGTCTTCCCGACGGCCACCGCCACCAAAGGGGGGCGGTGGGAGACCCTCATGGCCCACGCACACGTGAGGGCGTTCACGCGGCCTCCGTGGGCCGCTCCCACCACGTAAACCCCGTAGGTGAACTTCCCGAAGGCGAGGGAAACCGGATCCTTCCCCAGCTTATCCACCTCCCAAAAGCAAAGCCAAGAGGGCCTTCTGGGCGTGGAGCCTGTTCTCGGCTTGCTCGAAGATCACCGAGTGCTTGGAGCGCGCCGCCTCGTAGGTGAGCTCCTCCCCGTAGTGGGCAGGGAGGCAATGCATCAGGAGGGAATCGGGTTTCGCGTTGGAGAGAAGCTCCATGTCCACCGTGAACCCGGCGAAATCGCGCTTCTTTTTCTCCGCGATGGACTCCTCGCCCATGGACACCCAAACGTCAGTGTAGACCACATCGGCCCCTTCCACCGCCGCCCTGGGGTCGTGGAGGACCTCCACCTCGCCCCCGGCGGCCCGTACCAATTCAAGGACCTCTTCCCTGGGGCCGTAGCCTTGCGGGCAAGCGAGGCGAAACCGGAGCCCGAGCTTGGCGCAGGCGAGCATCAGGGAGTTAGCAACGTTGTTGGGATCGCCCACGAAGACCAAAGTGAGTCCCTCCAGGCGCCGCTTCCGCTCCCAGATGGTGAGCATGTCGCCCAGGGCCTGGCAAGGGTGGTAGGTGTCGGAGAGGCCGTTGATCACGGGCACGGTGGCGAAGCGGGCGAGTTCCTCTACCACGGCGTGCTCGAACACCCGGGCCATGATCCCGTGCACGTAGCGAGAGAGGACCAGCGCCACGTCTTCGGCCGTCTCCCGGACCCCGAGCTTGACCTCGTCCGGCCCAAGGTAAAGGGCCTTCCCTCCGAGCTCTTCCATCCCCACGGCGAACGAAACCCGGGTGCGAAGCGACGGTTTCTGGAAGAGGAGGGCCAAGGTTTTTCCCCGGAGCACATGGTCGTGGCGGATGCCGGCCTTTCTTTCCTCCTTCAGGCGCTTGGCGAGTTCCAGAACTTCCCAGATCTCTTCCCGGCTCCAATCGGCGAGGCTCACTAGATCCCTTTTTTGTAGCTTCACCGTTACCTCCTCGATGATCACTGTCGGGCCGTCCCCAGGCCCGGCACCCTGATCGCGGCTTCCACCAGCCGCAGGCCGAAGGTAATGATGAGGACAAGGGCCAAGTAGATCAGCGCCACCACCGCGTAGATCTCGAAGAAGCGGAAATTGTTGCTAGCGATGGTGCGCCCGATTCCCATGAGGTCGGGGAGACCGATGAGATAAACGATCGATGTGTACTTGAGCATATAGACCAGTTCGTTGGACCAAGCGGGGAGCACCAACCGCAGCGCCTGGGGGACGATCACGTGCTGGATCGTCTGCCCCCGGGTCATCCCCAACGAGAGCGCCGCCATGGTCTGTCCCCGCTTCACCGCCTGGATCGCCCCCCGGAAGTACTCCGCCTGGTACGCGGCGGTGTTGAGCCCCATGGCGATGATCCCCGAAAGGAGGGGGGTAAGGCGGATCCCCCATCCCGCGAGGCCGAAGTGGACCATGAAGAGCTGTACCAAAAGGGGCGTTCCCCGGAAGAACTGGACGTAGGCGCTGGCGAGCCAGTAGATGGGCCCCCGGGCGTACAGGCGCGCGATGGCGATGAGCAACCCCAACACTGCGCCGATGGAGATGCAAGCGGCGGTGAGCTCCACCGTGAGGAGCAAGCCCCGGCCAAGCTGCGGAAGCCATTCCCACTTGAAGATCAGCTCCATCAGCTGCTCTCCCCGTAGAACTCGGTGATCTTGCGCAGGAACTCGGCGGTCCGGGGTACCTTGGGGTTGGTGAACAAGACCTCCGGCGGCCCTTGTTCCACGATGACCCCCTTCTCCATGAAGATGATTTCGTCGGCTACGGACCGGGCGAACCCCATCTCGTGGGTTACCACCAACATGGTCATCCCCGCTTCCGCCAGCTCGATCATTACCTGAAGGACCTCCCCGATAAGTTCCGGGTCCAAGGCGGAGGTGGGTTCGTCGAAGAGGATGAGCTTGGGGTCCATGGCCAAGGCGCGGGCGATGGAGACCCGTTGCTGTTGCCCACCCGAAAGCTGGGCCGGGTACGCGTTGGCCTTGTCCGCAAGCCCCACCCGCGCGAGCTCCCGCATAGCCCGCTCCGTTGCCTCTCGCCTGGGCATCCGTTTCACCCTGATGAGGCCCAAACGGACGTTGTCCAGGGCGGTGAGGTGAGTGAAGAGGTTGAAGTCCTGGAAGACGAACCCGATCTGGGCCCGGATTTTGTATATGTTGGTCCGGCGAGAGGTGATCTCCTCGCCGTTCAGCCAAATCCGCCCCCGATCCGGCTCGGTGAGGCGGTTGATGCAGCGGAGGAGAGTGGACTTCCCCGTCCCCGAGGGTCCGATGATCACTTTGGTCTCCCCCCGCTCCAGGGTGAACGAGACCCCCCGCAGCACCTCTTCCTTCCCGTACCGTTTGTGTAGGTCCTCTACCACTAAAAGTGCCATCAGAACCGCTCCCCTGTTCCTTTGGCCTCGAAACCCGGGATCCGGTACCGCCGCTCCAGGGCCCCCAGGATCCAGTTGCCCATGTAGGTGAGGACGAGGAAGAAAAGGGCCACTAACATGAACGCGGGCAGCGCCAGGCCGTATTGGCGCCCGATGATGAACCGGGCCCTCTTAAATACCTCGATGACCCCGATGGCCGAAGCCAAGGTGGTGTCCTTGAGCACCGAGGAAAACTCGTTGGACCATGGGGGGATGGAGAGGCGGAGTGCTTGGGGAAGGATCACGTGGCGGATCGCCTGGAGACGCGTCATCCCCACCGAGAGGGCAGCCATCATCTGGCGGCTTCCCACCGCCTGGATCGCTCCCCGGAAGATCTGGGATTGGTACGCCGAGGACCGCAGCCCCAAGGCGACCACAGCGGCTATGAAGGGCGTTATGGGCACGTGGAACTGGCGCAGCCCATAGTAGATGAGCAAAAGCAGGACCATCTCCGGCACCCCGCGGAAGAACCACTCGTATCCCACTGCCAGGGTCGCCAGTGGGCGCGGACCGTAGACCTGGATCAAGGCGATGACGATTCCCACCAAAAAACCCAGCGTCACAAGTCCCAATAGGATCTGGAGGTTGATGCCCAGACCACCCAGAAGGGAAGGGACCCCTTTAAGAAGCCCTTGCCAGTCGCTCGCCGTCATTTGCGGGAAAGATTAAAAAAGAGGGGGAGGGATTTCCACATCCCTCCCCCCTCCCTTCCAAGTTACCTCATTCGGAGGCCTTCTCCGCCAGGCACTTGGCGAAGTTATAGACCCGCTCCTCTGGGGCGAGGGTTTCGTCGTAGAGGGTGCCGATGCAGGACTTCCACGCCGCCTCCACCTTCTCCAGGGGCGGTCCGAAGTAGGCCTGGACCAAGTAGAACCAAGGAGAATCGGGGAGGATCCGGAACTTCACCTTCCACTGCCCTTCCGCCGGTAGGGAGAGATCATAACGAAGTCCCAGCTCGAGCATCCCTTCGTTAATTTTGGGAAGCAGGCCCTTGGGGTCGCCGCTTGCTACCAAGAACCCAAAGTACTCGTTGGTCTCGATGGTGTCGAGGACCTTGAGCACGGGATAGGCGGCGAGGGACTGTTGGGAGGCGGGCTCGTCCTGGACCACCGCAGCGAGGCGGCCGTTGACGAGATCAAGCACGGCTTCGGGATAGGTTTCGTAAAGTACGAGCTTCACGTCCACGCCCTTGTCCACCAGGTTCGACTGCACCCAGTCGGCTCCAGTGGTCCCCCGTTGGGCCCCGATTTTATTTCCGCAGCAGAAAAGATCGTCCAAGGATTTGAACTTGGAGTCCTTGCGGATAAGGACAGCTTGGTTGGAGAGCCAGTAGGGGTTGGAGAAGTCCACCACCTCTTCTCTCTCCGCGGTGATGGTGAACCCGGAGGCCCCGATGTCCACTTCCCCAAGCCTGACAGCGGGGATGATGGAGTCGAAGGCTACCGGGCGAATCTCGATCTCATAGCCCATGAGGACCGCGATGCAGCGCATGACATCGAGGTCAAACCCGAGGTAATCCCCCTCCGGGGAGGCCCACTCGAACGGGGCCCAGGGGATATCGGAGGCCACGATGTATCTCTCCGCCCCCACCGTCGCCAACCCCGTTACCAAAAGCGACAACGCCAGCGCAAAGGTCAATCGCATATCCTTTACACCTCCTCTTTTTGTGGTTCAAATCTACAAAAATCACTATACTCGCGGGATGTGGGACCCGTCAAGTTTTGAGATGGCCGCCGGGCGCGGGACCATCGTGTTTTTTTCCGCGGCATTCGCCCACGGGACCATGTGTATAATGGTAGCGGATAGAGACAAATTCAAACGGGGGTGAAGAAGATGCTGCGTCCATTGTTGATATGGATTTCCCTTTGTGGTCTGATCTGGGGGTTTGTGGCCGCGGGGCAGGAGCTTCCCGATGAGGAACAGACGGCCTCCGTGACCCTGGAGGAGGTGATCGCCACCATCGAGGGAAACACCCTTGTCCCGGAGACCCACATCGAGACGCTGTCCCTCTTGGTAAGCGCCGCCGTGGAATCTGGGCTTGTGGCCCCGGAGCAAGCGTTGGGGTTGCTGGACACGGTGGGATGGGCTGACCTAACCGCTGAGGATCGGCTCGGCTTCGCGGTGCGGGCGCTGGAGCTGGCACTGGCCGCAATTCTGGCCGAGGGAGTGACCTACGACGAGGTCCAGGCCGCCCTCGAGGAGGTGCTTGAGACCGGCGAACTCGCTCCCCTAATGCCGGAGGAACGCGATCTCATGGCCTTGGTAGGGGTAATAAAGGCCCTGCGCGAGACAGGGGAAGACCTTTCCGCAGGGCTCCTTCAAGGTATAGCGGGGGCCCTTGATTCCGGCGTACCCCCAGGGCGTGTGGTCCGCCTGGTCAAATCCCTGGTACGCGCGGGCGCCGACGAGGAGGAGATCCTGTCCGCCTTGGAGAGGCTGGAGGAAGAGGCTGAGGGAAAGGGAGCGCACGGGAAAGGAGCTGAAAAAAAGGAAGATCACCCCGGCAAGGGCTCCGGCGACGAAGGCGCGGCGGGCAAGACGGGCCCCGGCGGGAAGGGGGGGCCGGGAAAGGGGAAAGGGAACCCCGGTAAAGGGAAAGGCAAGAAGGGTTAATTCGGGAACCGTCCGAGGTCACAGGAGCAGGCGGCCGTCTCCGGCCGCCTTTTTTCGGAATTTCCCCATTTCTCTGGTACCATCAACGCGCGAGGTGGATTGAGATGATCAAGGGAAGAGTGTGGAAATACGGGGACGACGTGAACACGGACGTGATCTTCCCCGGACGCTACACCTACGCCCGCATGGAGCCCGAGGAAATGGCCAAACATGCCCTGGAGGACCTGGATCCGAACTTCGCCAAAGAAGTGAAGCCCGGGGACGTGATCGTGGCGGGAAAGAACTTCGGCTGTGGTTCCTCCCGGGAGCAGGCGGCCACCTGCCTCGTGGCCGCGGGGGTGGGGGCGGTGATCGCCAAATCTTTTGCCCGGATCTTCTTCCGCAACGCCATCAACAACGGCCTCTTGGCCCTCGAGATCCCGGAGGCAGTGGACGCCATTCAACCGGGAGACGAGGTGGAGCTGGACCCCGAGGCCGGGATTCTACGACACAAGGGAAAGGAATACCGGTTTCCCCCACTCCCGGAGGCGGTCCTCGAGATCCTGCGGGATGGAGGGCTCATCCCGCACTTGAAGAAAAAGCTGGCGAAGGAGGGGTAGATGGCGAAGTACAGGATCGCATACCTCCCCGGGGACGGGGTGGGTCCGGAAGTGTTAGAGGCGGCGCGGATGGTCCTGGATGCCGTGGGGTTCGACGCCGAATATGTCCACGGCGATGTGGGCTGGAAGTTCTGGTGTGAGGAAGGGAACCCGCTTCCCGAGCGCACCATCGAGGTCCTGAAGAACACCGATGCGTGTCTCTTCGGGGCCATCACCTCCAAGCCAAAAGACGAGGCCGAGGCGGAGCTCGCCCCGCACCTGAAGGGCAAGGGGCTCTCGTACTTCTCCCCCATCGTCGCCATCCGACAGATGTTCGACCTCTACGCGAACGTGAGGCCTTGCAAGGCCTTCCCGGGGAACCCGTTGAATTTCCGAGACGATATCGATCTCGTGGTCTTCCGGGAGAACACCGAAGGGCTCTACTCCGGGGTTGAGTTCCACCCCGTGCCCGACGAGGTGGTGGAGGTCTTGGGGAAACACTCCCCGAAGATGGAGCGGTTCGCCGCCGTTCCCCGGGACGAGCTCGCCATCTCCTGCCGCATCTTCACCCGCAAGGGGTGCGAGCGGATCGTGCGGGCCGCGTTCGAGTACGCCAAACAGCACAACTACCCCACGGTCACGGTGGTGGAAAAGCCCAACGTGATCCGGGAGACCAGTGGGATGATGGTGCGGATCGCGCGGGAGATCGCCAAGGAGTACCCGGGGATCGAGCTCTGGGAGACCAACATCGATGCCATGTGCATGTGGCTGGTTAAGAACCCCCAAGATTACGGGGTGTTGGTCTCCTCCAACATGTTCGGCGACATCCTCTCGGATCTGGCGGCGCAGCTTGTGGGGGGATTGGGATTCGCCTCGGCGGGGAACATCGGGGAGGACTACGGGGTGTTTGAGCCCACCCACGGTTCTGCCCCCAAGTACGCGGGGCAGTACAAGGTGAACCCCACGGCGGCGATCCTGGCGGCGAGGCTCATGTTGCGGTGGTTGGGGGAGGAAGAGAAGGCGGAACGGATCGAGCGGGCGGTGGCCGATGTGATCGCGGAGGGTAAGGTCCGCACCTACGACATGGGGGGAAGCGCCTCCACGTTGGAGATGGCCGAGGCTATCGCCGCGAAAGCTGAGAGGGGACGGTGACGAGCAAGGTAAAGGAGCGGTTGCACGAACTGATCGAATCGGTCCCCGACAAGGTTCTAGAAGAATTGTTAGATGATATCGAGGATATCTTGGCTTTGATTGAGGCGAAAGGGAAAGACGAGGGAACGCGCATCCCTTGGGAGAAAGCACGTGAAGAACTTGACATCGAAGAAAGTTGATGTCAAGCGAATGCTGAGTCTTTTCGACGACCCGCGCCTTGAAGGAACTACAGCACCTTCCCCTCCAGCTACGCAGGCGTGTGGCGAAAGCCACAGATCAGATCGATTGACCAGGGAGGGAAGACACGCGGGAGTGCGGAAACTCGGCATCACCGGTTGGCGTGTGCGTGTGGGGAAAACCCGGACCATCGTGATCTACCGTATAAGACATTGCCGGGGGGCATCTTAAGGGGGGATGTATGGGTAGAACCATAATTGAGAAGATCTTCGCGGCGCACTCAGAGGACGAGGTGGCGCCGGGGAAGGTGATCTGGTTGGAGCTCGACGTCCGCAGCGCCCGGGACTTCGCCGGGGCCAACGTGGTCAAACGGTTCCGAGCGGCCTACCCCGGGGAGCGGGTGGCCGATCCCAAGAAGACCTTCTTCACCTTCGACTGCAATGCCCCGGCCAACACCATCGCCTACGCCCAGAACCAGCAGGTTTGCCGCGTATTCGCCCGGGAACAGGGGATCAAGGTTTACGACGTCGATTCCGGCATCGGCTCCCACGTGCTCATGGAGGAGGGGCTCGCCTTCCCCGGGGCCACGGTGGTGGGAACTGACTCGCACCTAAATATCCTCGGGGCGGTGGGGGCCTTCGGCCAGGGAATGGGGGACGTGGACATCGCTTTCGCCTTCCGTTATGGCAAGACCTGGTTCGAGGTCCCCCACACCACAAGGATAGTAGTCCGGGGGCGCTACGAGTACCCGGTTACCCCCAAGGACCTCACCCTATTTTTGGTGGGGAAGTTGGGCTCCCGGGGAGCCCTGGGAAGGGCGGTGGAGATCTACGGGGAACAGGTGGAGGCCTTGGATATGGCGGGCCGGATCACCCTCTGCTCCATGGCCACGGAGATGGGGGCGATCGGTGCGTTCCTGCCGCCCTCGGAAGGGCTGTGGGCGTTCGTAGAGGAGGCCACGGGAAGACACGATTTTTCCTATCCCACCGCCGATCCCGACGCAGAGTACATCCAGGAACTCGAATTCGACGTATCCGACCTCAAACCGCTGATCGTCGCCCCACCCCGGCCGGACAACGTACACGAGGTCTCGGAGCTTGAGGGCGAGCGGGTGGACACGGTGTTCGTGGGCTCCTGCACCAACGGCCGCTACGAGGACATCCGGCTTGTGGCCGAGATCTTGAAGGGGAGGAAGGTGGCCAAGGGGGTGATCCTGAAGGTGGCCCCCGCCACCCGCCGGGTTTGGGGCCGGCTCCTCAAGGAGAGATGGCTGGAGGTACTCCACGATGCCGGGGCGGTCATCACCCATCCTTCTTGCGCCGGCTGTGCCCAGGGACAGATCGGGATGACGGGGGAAGGCGAGGTCCAGCTCTCCACCGGGAACCGCAACTTCCCCGGGAAGCAGGGAAAGGGCCCCACGTATCTATGTTCCCCGGCCACAGCGGCAGCCTCGGCCCTGTTCGGGAAGATCACGTCTCCCGAACGCCTATAAGGAGGGAGAGATGAAGCCGACCTTGATCCGGGGAAAACCGTGGGTGATCACGGACGCGGAAGGGAGACTCATCGACGATATTGACACGGACCAGATCTATCACAACGCGTATCTGGCTGTTACCGATCCGGCGGAGATGGGGAAGTACGCGTTCAGCAACCTCGCGGGCTGGGAGGACTTCCCCGAAAAGGTTCGGCCCGGAGATATCCTGTTCGTGGGCGAGAACTTCGGGGCGGGCTCCTCGCGGCAACACGCGGTGGACTGTTTCCTGGCCCTGGGGATCGGTGCCATCGTGGGGAAATCCTTCGGTGCCATCTACAAGCGCAACGCCATCAATTCAGGGCTACCCCTCCTCGAGCTCCCCGCGATCCCGGTAAAGGAGCTTGGGGATTTGGAACAAGTTGTGGTGGATCTCGAAACCGGTGAAATAAAGGCCCCCGACGGCCGCGTCGTTGCCCGGGCAAAGCCCATGTCCGAGGTGGCATTGGAGATCTACCGCGCCGGGGGGCTTCTGCAGCTTCGGCCCCGGTGAGAAGAGGCTGGGCGAGCCGGTTAAAATCGAGATGTCGCGACCATGGCCCTTTGGCGTTGGAGGGGATGGCGCTGGGAAAAGATCCGGGGATTTCCCCTCTATTTCCCGCCTGATTACCTACGTATTCGCCACATAGAGCGTTCCGGTAAAGGGATTTGGGCCATCGAGGCGCGGGAGTTTTCGCTGTTGCACGGGGCAGATCGGCTATGGGAAGCTTTGGAGGGCCTTATTCGTGCCTGCAGGCGTCCCCCCGGTGAAGGTCCACTATTGAGGATCAGACAGGGCGAACCGCCGCAGGAAGTGGAAGGGATAGAGCCTTTCCCGGAGGAGGCGTTATGGGATCATGGGCTTTTCTTGCAGCGACTGCGTCAACTTCCGGATCGTTGGCTCCTTTCGCTTGAGCTCGCAAGACCAGTGGAAGGCCTTTATGTTTCCCGCTGGGAGAGGTACGTGGCCTCGTGGGGGGTAGCGCTGAAGGCCCTCCTTTCCGCCGTCGAAAAAGGCCCGGCCTGATGGCCGGGCCTTCCCGCGGACCCTTGCGCCGCGCAAGGGATCAGGGGCAGCCGCTCCCGAAGCAGAGCCGAAATCTCATGTGCCATTGTCCGTTCTGGAAGTACCAACATATCCTTGCGTCGGCTGGACACTCACCCACGAACATATGCCAAGCCCCGCCGGGGTCGAGGTACCAACCCCAAGCGCAGGGATAGGCACACGGGGGAGCCACATATCCAGGACAAGGGGGGCAGGGACCGTACCAACATGGGGGACACGGTGCTACCCCGTAGCTGTAGGTAGGAAGGATCTCCACGGTATTCCACGCGGTGACGTAACAGCCGCAATTGGGTTCGGGAACGATTCCCAAGATCCTAGCCCGCCCTTCGTCGGGGGTGGGCCCCATTAACGGGTATGGATTCATGGGATCCCCGGTGGGGAAGGTGAGAGGGGTCAAGCTGGCGATGAGGAGGAGCCTGTCTGTGCCGGGAGGCGGGGTGACCCGCAACTTCCAGTTGGGGTTGTCCGGAAGCACATGGGTTCCGGCGGAGACGTAGGCATTGGGGGAGTAATAGTTAGGGAAAAGCTGGGTGACTTTGCCGTCGGGGGCGAAGTCGAAGATGTAGACGTAGGCCGGCTGAGAGACGTAGAAGTATATCCTGGCGTACTCCCCGATTCGGTACTGTGGCCGTTCCGGCCATATGGAGGCCGTAAGGCCTGGCGGGGGTTCGGGTTGGAGCCCCAATGGGGAAACGCCCTGTTGTGCCGATGCCATAAGCCCCACCGCGATCAAGAGCCCAAGAAACGCCACGCTTTTCCTCATTTCCGTCACCTCCGCTTGGTATACACCTGTCCCCAGGGGAGGGTTTCGGGGAAAACAAAACGGGCCGCGGTACAATAGTTTGGTGATGAGGACATCGGCCTTGATCGCGGCACTCCTGGCCCTGTGTGTGCCCGTAGTGGCTGGGGACATCTTCCTATTGGAGATCGAAGGCTCCATAAACCCCGTGGTGCAAGAGTACGTATTGCGGGGACTCCGCTTGTCGGCTGAAGAACACGCGGAGCTTGTAGTGATCCTTTTGGATACCCCCGGCGGCTTGGATTCTGCCACCAAAGAGATCGTGGAGGGGATCATCGCCTCGGAGGTACCGGTGGTAGTGTATGTGTATCCCGCGGGAGCCCGGGCCGCATCGGCGGGGACCTTTATCCTGCTTTCCGCCGATATTGCCGCCATGGCGCCGGGGACCAGCGTGGGCGCTGCCCACCCGGTGCTCCTCACCGGGGAAAACCCGGAAGAAGGAGAACCTATGGCGGAGAAGATGGTCAACGACGCTGCCTCCCGCATCCGAGCTATCGCCGAGCTCCGCGGTCGAAACGCCGATTGGGCTGAAAAAGCTGTGCGGGAGTCAGCCACCGCAACGGCCACCGAGGCCTTGGAGCTTGGGGTAATTGATCTCATCGCCGCCGACCTGGACGAGCTCCTAGCTTCCCTGAATGGCTGGGAACTGCCGGATGGGCGTGTTGTGGAGACGGCCGGCGTTCCCGTGGTCCGGGTGAAGAAGACCTTCCGGGAATGGCTCCTTTCTTACCTTGCCGATCCCAATCTGGTGTATATCTTGCTCCTTATCGGGCTATATGGCTTGATCTACGAGTTCTTCTCCCCAGGGATCGGTATCGGTTTCGTGGTGGGGGGGATCTCGCTGATCCTGGCCTTGATGGGGTTGCAGGTCCTCCCCATAAATCTCGCTGGTCTTGGACTTATCCTCTTTGGGGTGCTGCTCATGGTACTGGATGTGTTCACCCCCACCAACGGTATCCTAACTACCGGAGGGGTAATAAGCCTCCTTTTGGGCTCCTTCAGTCTTTTCGAGGTGGAGAACCCCGCCATCGGGCTTTCGCGCTGGACGGTGATCGGGGTGGTGGGAACGGTGACGGCCTTCTTTGTATTTGTGGTTTCCAAGGGGCTTCTTGCCCAGCGTCGCCGTCCCAAGCCCCTGACCACGATGGTGGGCCTTACCGGGGTGGCCAAGACCGACCTTGTGCCCGGGGGGAAGGAAGGATGGGTGCTGGTAAGGGGGGAGTACTGGCGTGCCCGGGCGGAGGAACCCGTATCCCAAGGGGACGAGGTGGAGGTCATCCGCCAAGAGGGGAGGACCCTTATCGTCCGGCCCCGGCGCTGAAACGCAGTTTAAAACAAGGAGCCACGTCTTCCGCAGAGAAACTTGCTTCTATGAGAAGGATTTCAAACACGAATGGAGGACAAAAAATAAAATCCGGGCGGCGACCTACTCTCCCGGGGGATGTCCCCCCAGTACCATCGGCGCTGGCGGGCTTAACTGCCGGGTTCGGAATGGAAACCGGGTGTTTCCCCGCCGCCATCTGCCGCCCGGAATATCCACAAAGCGCCGTGGGTATACCCCGACGCTATAGAGGCGTTCCGGAGCTCCCTGGCCGCGAAAGGCGAATAGGGCGTCTGCTACGTAAGGCGATCGGGCTATTAGTACCGCTCGGCTCCACCCGTTGCCGGGCTTCCACCTGCGGCCTATCGACCTCCTGGTCTCGGAGGGCCCTGATGGGG
>ENA-OSAE01000122-OSAE01000122.1-marine-sediment-metagenome-genome-assembly--contig:-NODE-122-length-54747-cov-24.901320_pt1 | contig 54747 bp, 48 predicted proteins | sample MGYA00237870_ERZ529317 | MGnify/ENA primary metagenome ERZ529317 (study PRJEB26369, sample SAMN03142812) | marine sediment metagenome | biome: marine; feature: borehole; material: sediment... | reverse complement strand
GGTTCTGTGAGAGGGATGGCGCTAGCTTGATCACCTAGCGCCACCCTACTCGATCCTTTAGCCAACTCGAAGACTACCCCTAGCAGCCACCGACACGCAGGGCTCAACCCGGGGTTTCAAGGTTGCCTCCAAGGTTTTTCTCCTTTAACGGCCGGGTTGTGAAACACAGAACATACCCATGCTTGGCCCAACGCCGGCCAGAATAACACATGGGACTACGGCCGAACCTTTACTTCTTCGCTCACCTCAAGGTACTGCAAGATCAACTCGTCCAGTTTCCTGGAAGCCTCCAGGACCCTGTTGTAATCATGATGCTTGCCTTTCCTGTACTGCTCAACTTCTAAGCTCAGTTTGGCCCTGGCATCTTCAAGTTCAGCCAGAAGCTGTGAATAATCTGCTTTTTTTGCCATGATTAAACCTCCTGCGCCATCTGCGGCATACAAGTCAAACACACCTACAGATTATACCGGGGTTCGCCCGAGAATCATGTCGGTATCTGTCATGAGCCACAGGTTTTTTTTCTTGTTCCGTGTTAAGGATTTCGGCCTTCACTTTTTTCCGCGCTCTTTTCGGTGGATAACCTCAAGACGACTAGCCCTCTCGAGGGATGCACCATAAAAAAAACGAGGGTGCAGATTGGCAGCCTCCCAAGGGAAAGAGGATATACGGCTTGGAACAAACGGGTACTCACATAAAAGGACGGCCGGCAGTTGCCTCAAGACCCGAGTTGTCACCATTTCAACGAACAGCATCCTTTCCTGCCCGACCTTCGGCAGGATTAGCCCGACCTGGCCTGCAACTCTGAGGGATTTATAGCCCGAATCCAAAGCCTGCCGAACGATGACCGACATCGCCTGCTCCAATTTTCGTCCCGAAACCGACGCGTACAAATCAGCTACATCGTCCGGGTCAAGAAATTCCAAACTACCGCACTCTACGGCGGCCTGGCCCTTTGCTCCCAGCAGGTCAAGGAACTTGGGCTTGATCCCGTCTGCAAGGTAGATTGTACATTTCTCACCGTTTTCTAAACCGGCCTTGATGTAAGGGACAACGGTGGCCAGGAAATGGTCGTCACTGTAATAGACGTGACAAAGGTGGTCGCCTAAACGCAGGTTTGTACCGGGAACACCTGATGGTACCAGAATTCGGTTTCGCCTCATACAGAGCATCCTCCGAACCCTTCTTAATCTAAATCCTGATCTTAACCTTGATCATAACTTACTTGACCTGCAACGGCCTCTTGGTTGCCAGGGCTACTAAAACTTTTTCCCCGCTTGCCTGGGTCATCCCTGCTTCCCAGGGATTTAAATTGAACTCTATGCTAAAAAACCCCCTCAACCTCCTTGTTGGGAAAACCTCATGGGTGAGCAGGTTTACAAGGAGGCGAGGTAAACTCCAGAAAACTTTTCTCTTGATCTCACTGGCCTGACGAGAGGGACTTTCCTCTCACGGGACTATGGTTCCATGCCTTGCGGCTCGGCGGCACCACGGCGGATGAAAATCAGGAACAAGCCGGCTGTTGCAGTCTATACCAGGGGCGCCAACGAAGGGGTAGGCGAAGGAAGGCGGGCGCGATCGGGACATTTTCGTAGAAGTGCCTCCAGCGGCGGCACCACGGAGGATGAAAATTGGAAGCGGTATTTCCCAAAGGTTGCACGCCCGGGTGCTCCGGAACGAGACCGGTTATGCTGCAGCCCCGGAGGGGCGCGGGGTGCGAAAGGCGAGTGGACACCCCCGGGCGAGCCGGATGGTGGCATTTTCGCAGCAGTCTGTCGGGATGGTCGGCCCGGGCCTGAAGAGGTTTTTGGCCCTTGCAGGCAGAAACCTGGAAGGGGAGGGATTACCCTTGAAGGCAGCTCTATATCACGGACGGCGGGATGTTCGTATCCAGGAAGTCGAAGAACCGGTACCGGAACCGGGCCAGGTGAAGATTGAGGTCAGGTGGTGCGGTATCTGCGGGTCAGACCTCCATGAATACCGGGCAGGCCCTGTCTTTATTCCCCGTGAAGACCCCCATCCCCTGACCGGCCAGACCCTGCCTGTGATCCTTGGCCATGAGTTTAGCGGGCAGGTTTTTGAGACCGGCGGCGGTGTTACCAGGGTGGTACCGGGGGATCGGGTTGTAGTGGAGCCAATTCTTCGCTGTGGGGTGTGCAGGTGGTGCCGGCGGGGCCAGTATAACCTTTGTGCAAAGTCCGGGTTCTTGGGTTTGAGTGGTGGTGGCGGCGGATTTGCGCATTACGTGGTTGTCCCTGAAGAATACGTCCACCCTCTCCCCGGGAACCTTGATTTTGAGAAGGCGGCCCTGGCCGAACCCCTGGCGGTCGCCCTCCACGCCGTCAGGAGGGGACAACTGCGGGCCGGGGAGAGAGTAAGCATTTTCGGGGCCGGACCCATCGGGCTGGCGGTTCTGCTGGCGGCCAAGGCTGCCGGCGCATCCCAAGTGATAGTTTCGGAAGTGGTCATGGCTCGGCGCGAGAAGGCTGCCGCCCTCGGGGCTGACACAACCATTGACCCACGAAAGGAATCTGTACCCAGGGTCATCAGGCAGGTCACCAGGGGAGCAGGGGTGAACGTGGCCTTTGAGACCAGCGGCACCCCAGGCGGCCTGGGTGACGCCCTTCGCTCCCTGGACAAGGGGGGACGCGTGGTGGTTGTCAGCCTGTGGGAAGACCGGATTCAGGTGGATTTCAACCGCCTGGTCATCCCGGAGAGGGAAATCATCGGGTCTTTGGGGTACTGCGGAGAGTTCCCGGCTGTGCTTGCCCTCATGGCTGACGGCCGCCTCGACCCCTACCCGCTGATTACACGGAGGATCGACCTGGTTGACTTGGTTGCCGGCGGGTTTGAGCGCCTGGTGCAAAATCCGAAAGAAGTTAAGATCCTGGTGCAGCCGGGGTAGGTTTTCCTGGTTCCGCGGCCCGCCGGGCCCGCGGTGTAAGAGGCTTTGCTCTTGAGCGGGCTGGGCCGGTCAAGGTTACGCTTTTCATTATGTGAGAAAAAGGAGTGGTGAACAATGGTCCGGCGCCGTTTTGTGGTCGAGTTTGGCCTGGGGGTCGACCAGCACGGACAGGATCCCACCAATGCAGCCCGAAAGGCGGTAGCCGACGCCATCTCCAGGTCCTGCCTTTGCGGCCTGCGGGAAGTGGTGGGCCTCAAGGACCTGAACGAGATGCTCGTTGAGGTTAAGGTTGGATGCCCTTACCCGGAAAAAGTCAACCGTAAAGAGGTCCTGGAGGTGTTGCCCCTAGGGCAGAAGAAGGTGGAAATCGTTCCTGGAGGGCTCACGGCTCAGACCATAGTCCAGCCCGAACTCGGGGATACTTCGGATGAGGCATTAGTGGCCACCGCGGCGGTCACGGTTTGGGTTGACATGCCCAGGGAAGATGGCTAGCTTTGCGACCCCACGGCCGGTCGGTGCCGCCAGGTCGGCGTGATGGCATCAACGCCGGGAAGTTCTCGGAGAAGAAAAGAGCGGGGCCTGGCGGCTTAGGCTTTCGGGGAAGGTCAATCAGTACTTCAGAACCCGTAGGCTGGAAGGGTTTCCGGACCCGGACGGAGTTGTATGGAGGGACGTTCCCGGTGGTATGAGCCTGCCCATTTCGGCAGCGGCAGGTTGCACGTCAAGGGGGGTGCCCAAATGTGGCCGCGAGGGCCAGAACTGACTGTCATTGAACGAATTCAGACTCCGCGCGGCGAACTCCAGCTGCAAAAGCGTTTCGGCCACTACGAGATTATTTTCAACGGTGTCTTTTTGATGGCAACCTATAACGGGGATTCCGAGATGGAAATGGTACGCCTTGGCCTGGAAAGGCTCGATGCCGGTGCCCTTTCCCTGAAGGTTTTGGTGGGTGGCCTTGGTGCTGGGTACACGGTCAGGGCTGCCCTTCAATCAGCGAAGGTGAAAAGGGTGGATGTCGTCGAGATCGAGCCGTGTGTCATCCGGTGGAACCAGAATTTACTTCGGGAGTACAACCAAGGTGCACTCTTTGACCCCCGCGTGAGGGTCATCAACGACGACCTGGCCTCCTACCTGGGAAAAGGGGGTGCCTCCACCTACGACCTGATTGCCCTCGATGTAGATAACGGGCCGGAGTGGGTGGTCCTGGAGTCAAACCGTGCGTTATACCGCACCTCCGGGCTGAGAAAATTGAAGAAGGCCCTGGCACGTAACGGTCTCCTGGCTGTCTGGTCTGCCGGCCGGAGCAAACACCTGCGGGCAGCGATGGTCAGAGTTTTTGGCAACGCAGAAGAAGTGGCTGTCCTTGGCAAGTTCGACGGAGTGCCCCAACGGAATCCCATGGACAACTGCCTGCAGTGCCCTGCACACCCCGGGAGAGGCTCCGGGACGGCTGAACCCAAAAAGGAACCCGAGGCCTATGTTTACCTGGCCCGGAACGAGAAGCAAGGAAAGTGAAGGAAGGGGCTTCCTTGCAGCCAATACAGGAATGCGATACAATAAAGCCCCCTGTGCACGGCAGTTGGTTTGTGCACTCTGAAAGAGATTGCGAGATGATTCTGGGGCGGAGGTGAAAGAGGAGTGAACGAACTGGGGGCAAAGTATGTTGCCCCGAGTGCTGAAGCGGCAAGGACCAGGGAGGCGGTGGTAAAGTGGCTAAACGACCGCGCTGTCTCCCTGGCAGAAATCGCGGAGCTGGTCTACGAGATCCAGAAAGGGTACATTTCGGGCTTAACCCTCCGGGACTGCCTGGAAAGTGTAGAAAGGGTTCTAGAAAAGCGGGAAGTACAGAACGCGGTTTTAACGGGGTTGGCCCTAGACATCCTGGCGGAGAAAGGTCAGCTGGGCGAACCCCTCTTAACCATGCTCAGAGAGGATGACAGCCTCTACGGGATCGACGAGATCCTTGCCCTGAGTGTGGTCAACATTTACGGCTCCATCGGCCTGACAAACTTCGGTTACCTTGATAAAGTGAAACCGGGGGTCATTGGGCGTGCCAACAACCAGAAAGGGAAAAAAGTAAATACCTTTCTTGATGATATCCTTTCGGCCGTGGTAGCTGCGGCGGCAGCCCGACTTGCCCACCGGGCGCGTGATACCGGGCTGGAAAAGAAATTCAGACCGGCTTAGTGGGTTTTAGGATCGCGTTTCCACCGTGATTTTCTTTACCTGAACCGGAAAAATGTGATATAATTTCGTCGGCAACGTCTGGAACGCGAAGGCCAGACATGAAAAAATCGAGGATGCTGCCTGGCTTTGAGGCAGGCAAGGCAAACTAGGGAGGCGGTTTTTTTATGGACAGGCTGACAGATAAAGGTATGGTTCACTTCCGCCAGGTTGCCGGGCCAACCCTGAGGGATCCCAAGAACGGCACGCCCTGCGGTGAGTGCCAAACCTCTTGCCAGTCTGCCTGCAAGACCTCATGCACTGTCGCCAACCAGCCCTGCAAAAGCTAGGTTAGAGCAGTTTCGAGACCCTGTGCCAACCTTTGGTCCTGTACAGGCAATCCCGAAGGGATGACGCGAGGGTCGTTCTTTTCCCTGGAGCCTTGTTGGGACGTGGTAGGGGTGGTTGGGTAGTGGAAGGGGTTTTGGAACCGGGAAAATGCCGGGATGGAGAATCTCTGGTGCACCGGTTTGAGGTCAATGGGTCCAGGCTGATCCTGGACGTAAACAGCGGGGCGCTCTTCGAGGTGGACCAGGTTGCGTGGGATATTGTTGGCCTGGGCGCCAGGGCTGGGTTTGACGAGGTTATGGTTCGCCTGGGCAAATCCCACCAATCTGAACACCTGGAAGCGGCGTTTCGGGAACTGTGCCAGCTGAAGGACCGTGGTCTGCTTTTCTCCCGGGACCGAACCCAGCAGGGCTGGTACGATGGGAGAGAGCTTCCTTGCAAAGCCCTGTGCCTGCATGTTTCCCATGACTGCAACCTTCGTTGTGCCTACTGTTTTGCCCAAACCGGGAACTACGGCGGCCAAAGGCGTCTGATGCCTCTGGAAGTGGCCCGGGCGGCTGTCGACTTCCTGCTCCGTTCTTGTGGTCCCCAGGAAAACCTTGAGGTTGATTTCTTCGGGGGGGAGCCCCTGCTTAATCTTGCGGTTATCAAGCAGGTGGTGGAGTACGCCCGGGAACAGGAGGAAAAGCACCACAAGCGTTTTCATTTCACCGTGACCACCAATGCCGTAAGTCTCGATGAAGACACGATCCGGTTTCTCAACTGCGAAGTATCAAATGTCGTTCTAAGTCTAGACGGCCGGCCGGAGGTCCATGATTCCGTGCGGAGGCTGAGTAACGGCCGGGGCAGCTACCAGCTGGTACGGGATAACATCCTCCGGTTTGTGGCTTCCCGGGACGGGGACTACTGGGTGCGCGGCACATTTACACGTTGTAACCTTGATTTTTCCCGGGATGTTCTCCATCTGGCTGACCTGGGATTTCGCAACATTTCCGTTGAACCGGTCGTGGGGCTGCCGGATGACCCGTACAGCATCAGGCCCCAAGACCTACCCCGGGTGGAAAAGGAATACGAAACCCTGGCCCGTGCTTACCTTGAACGGTGGGCGGCAGGCCGAGGGTTTTATTTTTTCCATTTTGAGGTAGACTTGGAAGGGGGCCCCTGTTTGGCCAAAAGGCTGACAGGGTGTGGTGCGGGCAGCCAGTACCTGGCAGTTGCCCCTGATGGAGGCTTGTACCCGTGCCACCAGTTCGTGGGGCGGGAAGGTTTTGCGGTAGGTAATGTTTTTTCCGGTCTTGTGGGGACCGAAATCGTGGACAAGTTCCGCAAGGCAAACATCTACAGGAAAGAGGATTGCCGCCTGTGCTGGGCCCGTTTTTACTGCGGCGGCGGCTGTCACGCCAATGCCCACCTGCTGAAGGGCTCTATCTACCGTATGGACCCGGTTGGTTGCGCGCTACAGAAAAAGCGGATCGAATGTGCCCTGTGGCTCAAAGCGAGAAGACTCCAGGGGAAAGTGCCTGTAGCCACGGCGTATCAGGCCACGAGGTAGACAGTTTCGGTTCGTTTCCGTCAACTTGAATATGTTGTATTGGGAGGGGAACGGCCGTCATCGGAAACGGGGGCGTGTCCAATGAACAAATCGAAGGTGATGCTCCTTTTTGCCACAGCCTTGGTGGTGGTATTTGCCGCCTGGACCTACGCCGGAACCCCGGGACAACCCCGGGTAACGGTTTACGAGGTCAGGATCGACGGGGAGCAGATCGGAATTGTTCTCGATAAGAACCTGGCGGAAAGGGTTCTCGAGGAACAAAAAGGGAAGAGCAGTACGGAACTCGTTGCTTCAGCGGATTTACGGTTGAAGGAGCGGGTAACCTTTGTTTCCAGGGAAGTCAGGGAGAGTGAAGTGGACAACCTCAACCTGTTGAGTGCAGAGGAGCTCGAAAAGGTATTGGCCGGCCGCCTGACCTTTGTCACCTCGGCTACCTACATCACCGTGGACGGTCGGGCGGTGGTGGCTGTTACCAGCGAGGAAGCCGCCCGGCAGGTACTCGATGAGATCACCTCCGAGTACGAAGCAAGGCTCCTGGAGCGGGGACGGGTTCAGGTGGAGGAGGTCCGGATTACGGAGAGGGTTGGCTTCGAAACTGGGACCGCGGCACCGGAGGAGGTCCGGGCTGTTGCTGAAGCGAAGCGAATCCTGCTGCGGGGTACCGATAAGGTGATCATTCACACCGTCAAGGAGGGGGATTCCCTTTGGGCCATCGCCAGCGAGAGGGACATGACGGTGGAGGAGATCCGGAAGGCCAATCCCCAGTTGAAATCAGACCTGATCCGGCCCGGAGATCAACTTGACCTTGTGGTTCCTGACCCCTACATCAACATCCAGAGTACAGAGGTTTACACGTATACCCGTTCCATTCCCTACCGAACCAAGGTCATCAAGGACGAATCGTTATGGCCCTGGCAGAGGGTGGTTAGGCAGGCAGGAAAATACGGCTCTAAGGAGATCACGGTTCGCATCCTGCGGGAAAACGGCCGTGAGATAAGCCGGACCACCATTGAAGAACGCGTGACAGCTGAACCGGTAACCAGGGTTGTTGTCCAGGGAACCAGGGAGATTCCCCAGCGAGGTACCGGTACCTTCATCTGGCCCATGCTGGGAAGGATCACCTCAGAATTCGGGTGGCGTTGGGGGCGGCTGCACGAGGGGATTGATATCGCGGCTCCTAGTGGTACCTCGGTAAAGGCGGCTGATAGCGGTACCGTGACCTTTGCCGGGTGGGATGGTGGCTATGGTTACGTGGTTCGAATCGACCACGGGGGTGGAATTGTGACGGTTTACGGTCATCTCTCCAGTTTCCTGGTCAGTCCAGGGGACGTGGTCAAAAAGGGAGAGGTAATTGCCCGGAGTGGGAACACCGGGCGTTCCACTGGCCCTCACTTGCACTTTGAAGTCAGGGTAAACGGTAAACCACAAGACCCCATAAGATACTACCCCGCTGACTAGTGCTCCATGGCGGCACCACGGAGGATGAAAATCAGTAACCAGCTGGTTGTTGGAATGTACATCAGGGGTGGCAACCAACGGGCAGGCGCGGGCTTCCTGGGCGGCGGGCAGCGAAGGAGTTCAAGAACCGCAGGCGGCAGAGGATCAGCCGCAGCCACCGCGAGTTTGTGGCTGCGGCCCGGAGCCGGCGAGGTTCATGACAACTGTACGGTGAGCGTGACGCCGCGAAGGAAGGCCGGCGCCGCACGGACATTTTCGTGCTAGCACCGGTATAAAGATGTAAAGAACTTTTAAAGGCCCTGTAATACGCCTGTAACAATCCGCTGGTATATTAAAAACCAGTAAAGACCAAGGGCCAGACCTAAAAAGTTAACTGACCCCCTCTTAAGATGTGTGGCGCGAGCCACACATTTTTTTGCCGCGCGAGAGCGCGCGCACGAGGCTTGGAGTAAAACCCCTGTACCAACAATCAACGGACCACAAAACCATGATTGAAAAAAGGTTTCCTATCTTGTGCCAGGCGCGAAGGTACCGAGGCCGCTAGATTGTTATGTAAACTATATGCTATAATTGGATTATAAGTAAGTATGTAAGGGAGTATGTTTAGGCCTTACCAGGGGAGTGTTCTTCATGTTAAAAACAATAGCTCCAAAAAACTGGGGCTTTATTATTCTGGTCAGCCTTCTGACCCTGGCTTTTCTTTATTCTTACCTTTTCCTCCACTTTTACAACCCCCACCTACCCCTCAGGTTCTATGTATACCGGATCATCAGGGAAGGTGCCAGGGCCCTGGCGCTTTCGACGGCAGGCCCGGAAGAGGGTTACCTCACACTGAGGAGTGATCCCTTTGTGGTCCGCTACCAGCTTGAGGACAGGGAGGCGGCCTCCCTGGTCTTAGAAGTGGCCCACGAGGTTTACGGGTTGGTTGCCCGGGATTTAGGGTTCAAGCCTACCAGTACCGTCGATATCATTCTCCACCCCGACCGGGAAGCAATGAGGAACAGTTTTGGCTGGGCTCAGGGGGAAAATGCCCTGGGCGCCTACCACCGGGGTGTGATCCGGATTCTTTCACCCAGGGCCTGGATCGACGAGGACAAGCCCGAGTTGATCGCGAAGGTGTTTCGCTACACCGGTCCCACCGTCCATGAACTTACCCACCTGGTTCTCGATTACGCCACCAGCGGGAACTACCCATACTGGTTCAGTGAAGGCCTGGCACAGTACGAAGAGTACCGCCTGACGGGCTTTGTCTGGGTCGAGCCTGAATCAAACCTGAAACAGCCCCTCTACACCCTGGAAGAACTGGAGGAACAGTTTGTACGCCTTCCGAACCAATCCCTGGCTTACCGCCAGGCATTCACCCTGGTTTGTTTTCTGGCTGAATCTTACGGGGATGAAGCCCTGCGCCAGCTTGTGGCCAGGCTGGGAGAGGGAAAACCGATGCCTGAAGCCCTGCAGCTGGTCACCGGCATTGACTACGGAGACCTGGAGCTGCGCTGGTTGGAATGGTTGGAAGAGCAGGGGTACCGGTGAACCCTGCAGAGGATTTGGAGGTCCGAGGTCGAAAACGGTACTCACGGGGATTCGGTCCTGGGGGATTTTTCAGGGAAAACTCGAACCGGCAGGTGACCGATGATGGTGGGCAAGATCCTCGTTGTCGACGACGAGAAACCCATTGCTGAGATCATCAAGTACAACCTGGAAAAAGAAGGCTTTCAGGTGGTCATGGCATATGACGGCGAAGAAGCCCTGGAAACTGCAGCCCGGGTTCAGCCTGATGCGGTCATTCTGGACATTATGCTGCCCAAGTGCGACGGCTACACCGTCTGTAGGACCCTGAGACGGGATTCCATGGTTCCGATCCTGATGCTCACCGCCAGGGATGACGAGGTGGATAAGGTTCTCGGCCTTGAGATTGGAGCTGATGACTATGTTACCAAGCCCTTCAGTCCGCGGGAACTGGTGGCCCGTATCAAGGCCCTGCTCCGCCGGGCACAGGTTGGCAGCAGCGGCCTCCCGGGGGCCAAAACCATCAGGCGGGGGAACCTGGTCCTGAACCCGTCCACTTACGAGTGTTTTAAGCGGGAAAAACGGGTCGAGCTGTCGGTGCGTGAGTTTGAGCTCCTTCGCTTTCTGGCCTCTAATCCCGGTCGCGTCTTCTCCAGGGAGATGCTCCTCGAGGAGGTCTGGGGTTATGAGTTCTACGGTGATATCCGCACGGTGGATGTCACCATCCGCCGGCTTAGAGAGAAGATCGAGGACCACCCCAGTGCTCCAGAACTCATCCTTACCAAGCGTGGGGTTGGCTACTACTTTACCGCCGGGGACCACCGGCCGGGGGATTGACCATGCTCAAGAGCATTCAATGGAAAATGGTGGTGATTTATTTCCTCCTTATTCTCCTGGCGATGGAGGTAATCGGTGTTTACCTTTCCCAATCCCTCGAACGCTACTACCTGCACAGTTTCTCCTCCAGCCTTGAGTCTCAAGCCCAGCTCATGGCCGGTTTCCTGGAGCGGTACATGCGGCAGGCTCCGGACGGGCCCCGGGTTGACAGCCTGGTGCAGGAGTTCAGCCGGCAGGCCGGGCTGGATATCGTCATTGTTGACAAGATGGCCGCAGTCATTGGGGCCTCGACCTCGGCGGACGCCAGGAAAGGGGAAAGATACATCCGGCCTGAGATCACCAGGGCCCTGGCCGGCGGGCAGTCTAAAGCCATCAGAACCGACGGGGAGTCTGGTGAACGCCGGCTGCATCTTAGTGTACCCATCAGCTCCGGAGGTCAAATCCTGGGAGCGGTTTACCTCACAGCCTCCCTGGAGAAAACCTATCGTACCCTGGGTGATATCAAGGTCATTCTCCTCAGTGCCACCTCCCTAGCCCTGGCCCTGACCAGCATTCTCGCCCTGGCCCTGGCAAGAACCATTACCACCCCGATCCGGGAGCTGACTTCCCGGGCAGCGCGGATGGCAGCAGGTGATTTTGAAGAACGCATCGAGCTTCATTCCCAGGATGAAATTGGACAGCTTGGGGCGATGTTCAACTACCTTACCGAACGCCTCAAGAACACCCTTGGTGAAATGTCCCGCGAAAAGAGCCGCATGGAAGCCATCCTCACCCACATGGCCGATGGGATTGTGGCCGTAGACTCTAGTCAACGGGTCTTGATCGTGAACCCGGCGGCTGCGCGGATGCTCAACACGACCCCTGAAAAGGCGGCAGCTGCTCCCGAGGAGTTCCTTGCCCAGACCGGACTTGCCCAGGTGATCAAACAGTCCCAGGCCGGCGAGGTTCCGTCCAGTGGTCGCCTGGAGCTCAGCAAGCCTCCCCGGGTCATCAGGACCCAGCTGGCCTCCCTCGGGAACCAACGGGGTGACAAGGCAGGAGTGGTGGTGGTTCTTCAGGATGTGACCGAGCAGGAAAGACTGGAGAAGCTGCGCAAGGATTTTGTAGCCAATGTCTCCCACGAGCTTCGCACCCCGCTGACCACCATGAAAAGCTACCTGGAAACCCTCCTGGATGGGGCGGTGGACGATCCAGGTCTGGCCCGGCGTTTTCTCGGGGTGGCCCTGGCGGAGACCGACCGGATGATCCGCTTGGTGCGGGAGCTCCTGAGCCTGAGCCGGCTGGATTTCCAGCGCGGCAAAGCGGTGTTGCGGGCCATCGACTGGTGCGAGTTCGTGAGGGGAACCGTGGACAAACTCCGGGTCCCGGCCGAAAAAAAGGATTTGAGTGTCGTGACCCGGATTCCGGCCAGGTGTTCCCTGGTCAGGGTGGACCCGGACCAAATGGAACAGGTCCTCCAGAATATTATTGGTAATGCCATTGAGTTTACGCCTGCCGGAGGACGGGTTGAGGTCTCCGTTGACGTGCAGGATGGTTACCTGCGGACTGTGGTTTCAGATACCGGTATTGGGATTCCACGGGAAGACCTGCCCCGGATTTTTGAACGGTTTTACCGGGTGGATAAGGCTCGGTCGCGCAGCCTGGGCGGAACGGGTCTCGGCCTTTCCATCGCGAGGGAGATCGTGGAAGCCCACGGCGGGGCCATCAAGATTGAGAGTGCACTTAACCGCGGGACCCGTGTGACCTTTACTGTTCCGCAAGGGACAAAAGGGCCTGTGGACGGTCGCAGCCAGAAAAGGATGCCTCTGAAGCGAGGTGAACCCAGATGAAGGAGACCATCAAGAGCATTGCCCTCTTTTTTCTGGTTACCTTGAGCCTGACCCTTACCAGCTGGTTATGGCTTGGCATCCCGCGCGGAACAGGTGAGGTTGCCAGGGCCTACGAAACCGGAAGGGAGCGCGTGGAAACGCGGACCCTGGCAGACCTCACCGGCCCCCGCCAGGTTGTCATCTCCACGGGCGGTGAAAAACACTTCCTCGTACGGCCCGATTCAGACCTCTACCACCGGATCTGGCTCGAGGCGAGGTCAGCCCTGCGCGCCATCGATGGTCTCGAGATGGAAAATACCATACAAGAAGAGGTGTCGCGCCGCGAAAAGGTCCAAGAGGAGCCAGGCCCTGGGGAAGAGGTCAAGCCACGGCCCCGCATGGAACTGGTCCTGGCGGCAAGTCTCCCGGCTGACCTCTGGCTGCGCCTGTGGGAAATCGAGGGTCTGAAGGAGCAAGCCGGCCGTTCACTTATGATGGATAGGGTTGTCCTTGTTTTTGGTGAGAACACCGAGGTCTACTTTGTGGACCAGGGCGCCCAAACCTACGGCCGGGCCCAAGTGGTCGGTGGTGCTCTTGCCCTCCGCAGTCTGATGAGCAGTTTAACCTCCGAGGACCTGGTCCCGGCCAGGGCCCTTCCCAACCGGTTGGGTCATCTCCAACCCGAGGCCGGTCTCTACGTGCCAGAGCACCCTCTTTTAAGCTCCCGGGTTCTGCTGGACCCGGAGTGGACCAACCCAGAGGAGACCGCCGAGAGGTTTTTCCTGGACCTTTCCTTTGTGCGGAGAATCGACGAGAAGGACGGGGCCATCATCTATACTGACGGGAAACGCGGGTTAAGGCTTTATCCCAATGGTGTTCTCGAATTCAATGTCCCCCAAGTGTCTGGTGACCGCCCCCAGGTGGCACCGGTGGGAGCCCTGGAAGCCGCCATCACTTTCATCGCCCGCCACGGGGGATGGCCTGACAACTGCTACCTTTCTTCTTTCACCGGCAGGCCGTTTGCCCTCCTCGATCCGGCCCGGCACCAGGGGCGCGCGGGTTCTAGGTATGAGATTGCTTTTTCGTACCGGTACCGTGGTCTTCCTGTTATCTACCCGGGGGATATGAAAGGCGCCATGACCACGGTGGTCATGGGAGGCGAGGTTGAAACCTATTCCAGGCTTGTACTGAAACCACGGGAAGAAGAAGGACCATCCCAGCTGCCCCTTCTCGGGGTGGAGGAAGCGCTGGCAGCAGTGGATGCCGAGATTGCCTCGGGGAACGGAGCAGGAGAAGAAATTACCGTGACCGATGTTTACCTGGCCTACCAGGTCACTCCCGCCCAGGCTGAAACCAGGTGGCTTCTAAACCCGGTATGGGTTTTCGAAACCGTACGGGGAAGGTTTGTGGTGGATGCCCTGACCGGAGAGGTCACCAAGGGGTAAAGGGACGAGTTTTCTTGACAAACGGAAAGGCGGTGGGTACAGTGGACTGGCCCCGGGCCAAGACGATCCTCATCACAGCCTTCGCACTGCTCAATGCTTTCTTGATCTACCGGGTCTGGGAGGTTATCAACCTCGACGAGTCTCACTACTTACCGGTGACAGTGGAGCAGATTCGGGAAGTGAGTGAAGAACTGGCCGCAGAAGGGATTGAGCTGGCCGCACCTGTACCCAGAAAGGCCCCGCCGATGGCTTTTCTTGTCCTGGCCCACGCCGGACCCGAAAAGCAAGGCCAGGAACCAGGCCCAGGGAAGGAAGGAGAAAAGCCGGACCAGACAGCTGGGGGGACCCAGGGCAAGGGTCAAGCTCCCGGTACCCTCAACGCCAACACTGCCCGGCGTTTAGCTGAGGGTTTCATTGAGACCAAGGGCGGATTTCCGCCGGCGTCCCGTTTCGACGGGGTTGTTTTCCTGGAGGCAGAAGGCCTCTACCTTGTCCGGTACTACCAAGAATTCGACGGCTGGCCGGTGTTCGGAGGTAGAATCGAGGTTAAACTATCAACCGACGGCAGGGTGGTTGATTTTCAGCGCACATGGCTTAAACCATTGGGCTACAGTGGTCCCAGGAAGGGCATCATCCCGGCCACAGAAGCCCTGGGCCGGTTGAATGCCTTGCTGAAAAGCCGAGACAGTGGGGAGAAGGCCAGGCCTGGTGCCGGATGGGTGATCCGGGAGATCGACCTCGGCTACTACAGCCGGATCTATGATGCCAACCAGTGGGAAGCCCCTCCCGTGTGGCGGATCCGGATGGAGGGAGGGGACACCTTTTATGTCAATGCCTACACAGGTGAAAGGGAGCCGTCGGAATGAGCCTTGCTCCCTAGGCCTGGGGACTGAAGGGTTTTCCAGCTCTGAGCAGGTTCTGGCACGACACGGTGGTACAGTATGGTCGTATCATTGGGGGTAGCTACCAGTGAAAAGGTCGATTGCACTGCGTACTGGGCGGCAGGAGATGCACAACCCCCGGAGAATTAAACATAATGTCACTAACGGGTAACAACCCGTCTCTTTGCCTGGCTTCACGGCAGGTGGTAGGACGGGTTGAACGGTAGGAAGGCTCAACTACCACGGAGGGAGCGGGGAGGAAAACGGTGTCAAAATTGGTCATTACAGGGGGGCAGCGCCTGGAAGGCAGAGTAGCCGTCAGTGGGCGGAAGAACGCGGCGGTAGCCATGATCCCGGCAGCCCTTCTTGCCGAAGGGACGAGTACCATTGAAAACCTCCCGGACATTCAGGATGTCCGGGTTTACCAGGATATCGTGCAGCACCTGGGCGTGCAGATGGAAAGACGCGAGGACGGGGTCATGGAAATTAATCCGGCTGGTTTTTCCTGTACCCAGCCCCCGCACTCCCTGGTCAAGAAGCTTCGCGCTTCGTACTATCTCCTGGGGGTTTTACTGGCTAAGTTTGGTGAAGCTGAGGTGGCCATGCCCGGTGGCTGTGACATCGGTGTCAGGCCCATAGACCAGCACATTAAGGGCTTCGAGGCCCTGGGGGTGGAGATTTCCATCGAACACGGGGTCATTAAAGCCAAGGCCCGGGAACTGCGTGGGGCATCAGTATACCTGGATGTTGTTAGTGTCGGGGCCACCATCAACCTGATGCTGGTGGCTACCATGGCTAAAGGGACCACGATCATCGAGAACGCTGCCAAGGAGCCTCACGTGGTGGACCTGGCGACCTGCTTGAACACCATGGGAGCGGAAATTCGCGGGGCCGGGACCGATATTATCAGGATCCGTGGGGTTAAGGAACTTCACGGTTGCAACCATGCCATTATCCCGGACGAGATCGAGGCCGCGACCTTCATGATCGCAGCGGCGGCGACCGGAGGCGACATTGTGGTTGAGAACGTGATCCCCAAACACCTAGACCCGGTCACAGCCAAGCTCCGTGAGACTGGGGCCGAGGTCGAGGAAAACGGCGACTACCTCCGGGTCCGCGGGAACGGGCGGCCCCGGGCGGTTAATGTGAAGACCCTTCCGTACCCGGGTTTTCCCACTGATGCCCAGCAGCCGATGACAGCCTTTTTATCTATTGCTGACGGCACCAGTTTTGTGACAGAGACCGTGTGGGAGGGCCGGTTCAAGCACGTGGACGAACTCAGGAGAATGGGCAGCAAAGTCAAGGTAGAGGGCCGAACGGCCATCATTGAAGGAGTGGAGGGCTTGACAGGGGCCCAGGTACAGGCAACGGACCTCAGGGCTGGTGCTGCTTTGATTATTGCCGGCCTCATGGCCGAAGGGAAAACCGAAATCTGTGGCATCGAACACGTGGACCGGGGCTACGAGAGACCGGAAGAAAAGTTTCGTTCCCTCGGGGCCGTCATGGAAAGGGTTTAACCTGTTTCTTGGGTTATGCCGGCAGGGGACTCGGGCAGTGACGGTTTTGTAAACACCGCGGATTAAGTTCAGGAGCAGGCCTGGCCTGGGATAGGAATCCGGCAGGCGGCGGACGGGTACCGCCGCTTTTTATCTTGCTTTACTCCTTCTACGAAAATGCTGGTTCCACCCTGGATTTTCATTCTTCGTGGTGCCACCGTACCGTCAGGCAGCATGGAGCACTCCTTAGTGGCTTGTTAAGAGTCTTCATGGCCCCTGAGAAGCGGTGCCTGGGCCCCCCGTCCAGTGGTACTTGAGATCACCGGCCGGCACTGGTACAATGTACTTGCCTGCAACCGGCCTGAACTACCAGTGCTCCACGGTGGCAGTGACCATGGAACCCTGGTGCTCCGGGTTGGTCCGGAAGGTGACTCGGTTAAGCACTGGACCGAAAGTCGTGCAGGGTAAAGAAAAGGGCAAAGGGAAGAACCGGGGCCGGGCGGGAGACCGGCTTTTCGGAATGGTACCTAGAACGAATCCAGGAAGGAGGCACAAGGTCCATGAGCTATTTTTACGAGCCTCCCCGGCCGCAGCGGCCGCCGTTATGGTCGTATTTACTCGTGGCCTTCATCGGGGCGCTGATCGGGGGGACGTTAGTGGTGTTGGTCGCTCCCTGGGTGGTCCAGCCGGAGGTTCAACCACCTGCCGGGATCCCTGGCCCCCAGCAGGATGCAGAAAGAGGCAAGGCACCAGACCTTGCCAGGACAGCAATTACCGAGGCTGTTGACAAGGTGTCTCCTTCTGTGGTCGGTATTATCAACCGCCGCCGTGTCTATGATTTCTTCGGCCGGCCCCTGGAGAAGGTGAGCGGTGGTTCCGGGGTGATCTTTTCTTCTGATGGTTACATCATCACCAACAACCATGTGATCGAGAACAGTGACGAGCTAACCGTGCTCCTGGCCGACGGAAGGAAGCTCTCCGCCGAGCTGGTGGGGGCTGATGCCCGGACCGACCTGGCGGTGGTCAAGGTCGACGCCAAGAACCTGCCTGTCCCCGAGTTCGGGGATTCAGACAAGCTCAAGGTGGGGGAGTGGGCGGTGGCCATTGGTAACCCGGTGGACTTCCGGTTTGAGCGTTCGGCTACCGCAGGGATCATCAGCGGCCTCAACCGCCGGCTCGCTTACACCGAGCAGGAACTCCGCCTGATCCAAACCGATGCTGCCATCAATCCAGGTAACAGTGGGGGTCCACTGGTCAACGCCCGGGGGGAGGTCATCGGGATCAACTCGGTGAAGCTGGCCACCGAGGAAATTGAAGGGATGGGGTTTGCGATACCCATTAATACGGTCCGGCCCGTGGTCAGCGACCTGATCGAGTTCGGCCGGGTAAGAAGACCGTGGATGGGTGTCTGGGTGGTGGATAAGGAAGAGGCAGAAGCTGCCTTTGACCTCAAGATCGAAAGGGGTATTCTTATCTACCGGGTTGTTTCTGGTGGGCCGGCAGACCGGGCCGGGTTGAAAGAGAGGGACATCCTGGTCTCTCTCGGAGGGGAAAAGATCGAGAGCGGCCAAGACCTGCGGCGGGCCATCCGCAAGCACGATGTTGGTGACAAAGTAGAGGTCACCGTCCTGCGCAGCGGCAGGAGCATAACCCTCCAGCTTACCCTTGGCGAGATGCCCCAAGAAGACTGAACCTGGTCCGGCCTGAATGATATGGATGAGTTTGAAAGCTAGGCTTTAATATGAAGATTGACATCATCACCGTGGGTAAACTGCGGGAAAAACACTTCAAGAAATTGACCGAAGTCTACCTCCACCGCCTGAAACCTTACGCCAAGACCAGGTTGTTGGTGGTGGCAGATGAGCCGGTCCCCGCTCGACCATCTGAGGCTGAAAAAGCGGCCGTCCTCCGGCGGGAAGAGAACCGCATCAAACGACACCTGACCACTGACTCCTACCTGGTGGCCCTGGATGTGGCCGGTAGGTTATATTCCTCGGAAGAGCTGGCCTGCCACCTAGACCAGCTGGTCACGAGGGGTCGAAGCCGGTGGGTTTTTGTCATCGGCGGAGCCCTGGGATTGTCTCCAGACCTCTTGAAAAGAGCCAATCTTCGGCTTTCCCTCTCCCCGCTAACCTTCCCACACGAAATGGTACCGGTCCTGCTCCTGGAACAGCTTTACCGTTCTTTTAAAATAATCCGGGGGGAACCTTACCACAAGTGATGGAGAGCCAAAGAGCTGTGTCAACGGGTTTCGCTCCAGAGATGGCGAGTGGTCAGGGTACAGCCTGGTATAACGCGTGTCTAGTTCAGCGTCATATTACTTTTTCCTTAGGGTTCATGTCCGAGCCAATTGCGATGCTCAGAAAAAAAGGTAAATAGGCAGTATTAGGGTGCTTGAGCAAAGACCGGCGGGTTTTCACTCCACTTGCGCGCTCCAGCTGCAAGTGAAAAACAATCTGCAAAAAGTGTACGGCAGTAGGAAGGGTAAACGCGCGGCTTGATGAAGCCTTTGGGTTTGAGAAGCATTTCAGGGGCTTCTAGCTACCAGGCAATCCCGGAATCCGGGACGAGGCTGGCCACTTAGGTCTAAGCAACGAGGAAACACGTGGATGTGGGTTATGAAAAAGATGGACTTGGAAGACCAAGTCGCCCTGATAACAGGAGCCAGTTCGGGTATTAGTCGAGCCATCGCGCTGGCCATGGATTTGAACTAGTTTTCAACCCGGTGGTACAGGTGGGGAGGCATACATATTCAGTTCATAGCTTAGGGGGTTAAAGCCAGGTGAAAGTGGACCCAAAGAAATGTGTTGGATGTGGCAACTGTGTTCCTGTTTGCACCATGGGGGCTATCCATGTTAATGGTGTGGCTGAAGTTAACGAAGACGAATGTGTTGAGTGTGGGACCTGCCGAAGGTTCCTCAGGATTGAAGGGCTTAATCCCACCTTTGTGCGTCTGGTCAGAGCCGTTCTTGCCGCCTTCAGGTTGCAGTACCGGGCGCCCCTCGATGTTTGCCCAACTGGTGCCCTCTACCAGCCAGACCTGACCTGGCCGAGAATTGTCCGGAAAAGCTTCAGCGATCCCACGACGGTCCACGCTGAAACCGGGATTGGGGGCCGTGGCACCGAGGAAATCAAGACCAACGATGTAACGGGCCGTCTGGGGCCCGGAGAGGTGGGTATAGTTGTGGAGCTCGGAAGACCAGGTCTGGGAGTTCGGTTTAAGGAACTCCAGCGGTTCTCCATGGCCCTGGCTGAAATAGGGGCGGTGTTTGAAAAAAACAACCCGGTTACCCACCTAATGACAGACCCCAACACCGGCCAACTGAAGGAGGACGTACTGGAAGAGAAGGTCTACTCGGCCATTATCGAAATGAAGACCACCGTTGAACGGGTTCCCGAGTTCCTGTCTGTCATCAACAGAGTTGGGAAGTCTTCACCTACTGTATTTGGGATTGCCATTTCGGCCAAGTGTGGCCCGAATGGGGAAATACCCTATATCGAAGCCGTGGCAGAGGCTGGTTATGAACTCTCCCTGAACGGCAAGACCAACCTGGGCCTGGGCCGGCGAGCCAACCCTTAAAAGGAGGAGGATCCAGTGACCAATACCTTGTACCGGCAGGGAACACGCGAGAATCTTAAAGGGGATTACGTCCTTTTTGTACACCCGGCGAAAGGGTATAACAGCGAAGGTTGTGAACCCAAACTCCAGCAGTTTCTTAAAATCTGTCTCAAGTACAATCCCGTCAACATTGGTTCGGAAGCTGACCTAAAAAAACCCGGGGTGCCCAGGACATTTGAGGAAAAGGTTGAGAGTGTGATGAACACTGGGGCGGCGGCTGCTGTCTTTGACAACCTGGACTCCCTCAAGAAGGCCTTGAAAGAAGTGAAGGAGGCCGACTTGGGAATATCCACTATCATTACCGGCCTTATTGATGAAGTTGACCAGGTCTGCCGGGAGGCCGGGATTACCCGGCACAGTGTTGAACACCACCTGGGTTTTCATGGCAACACCCGCCGCCTGGCCCCACAAAGGGTGTTAGAAATCAATTCCATGTGTGGGCATGGTTGTGTTTCCTTTAAGCTAGTTTCCAAGATGATCGAGCAGGTCAAGCTGGGCTTGATCACCCCCAAGAAGGCGGCCCAGTTGCTGGCTAAGCCTTGCACGTGCGGTGTGTTCAACCCCGCCCGGGCTGAAATCCTCCTGGAAGAAGCAAGGGAGAAGGGTGAGAATTAACCTCTAATGGACTTTGGGGACATGGTTATGCCGGTAGTTTATCACTCAATGTCTTCCATGGTTGTCAGTCCTTCTTGAACCATTGTATCCAGTTTGGGGAGCGGTGGGGAAGGTTCGAAAAGGAGGAAGGACTTGGAATGATTACGTGTGAGATTCCCGGCCAGGGAGTTTTGGAACTGGGGAATCTTGTCCTGGATTTTAATGGGACTTTGGCCGTGGACGGGAGCCTTACGCCTGGGGTGTGGGGCCGGGTTAACGAGCTGGCAGAAAAATTAGAGGTCTATATCTTTACCGCCGACACCTTTGGTACGGCTGCGGCGGCGTGCCAGGGTTTGCAGGCTGAACTAGTAACCTCAGCAGGGGATGCAGTGGGGCCGGAGAAAGAAAGGTTTGTCCTTGAGCTCGGGGTAGAAAACACGGTGGCCATAGGTAACGGGGTCAATGACCACCTGATGCTGAAAAGGGCGGCCCTGGGGATAGCCGTCCTAGGGCGTGAGGGGGCTGCTGTGGCGACCCTGATGGCGGCAGACATCGTCGTCCCTGGTATTAACGATGCCCTGGACATCCTCCTGAAACCAAGACGCCTGACTGCGACCCTGAGAATCTGAACGGGAAGGATTATTGCTTTCGGTGGCGAATTTGAACACCAATACCTGGATTCCCCCCCGGTACCAACGGTAACGGAGAAGTGCCATAGACTGGTTCAGCCGGGGAGGGGGAGGTCCGGGAAAGGAACATATTAACCTCACGAAAACGGTTATCTAACGGCCGGCGGACGGCTTTCATGAGGTCGTGTCCGAGACGCGCGTGGTGTAAACCACGCGCTTTGTTTAAAGCTAAGTTTAAGGCCAAGTAAAGTTTCAATGGAGATGATGCCCGTGCAAGAGATTCGCATTGCCAAACGGATTACCAGGCTTCCCAAGCACTTTTTCTCTGACCTGGTGGGTAGAGTAGACCGTCTTCTAGCTGAAGGAAAGGACCTCATTGACCTGGGACGGGGCAATCCAGACATACCGACCCCACCCCATATTGTCGAGGAGTTGTGCCAGGCAGTGCAGGACCCCAGGACGCACCGCTACGGCCCCTTCCCCGGGCTTCCCGAACTGCGGGAGGCCATTGCCCACTGGTACGCACAACGCTACGGGGTGAAGCTTGACCCAGGGCGCGAGGTGGCTGTTCTCTTTGGCTCCAAGGTAGGGCTTTACGAGGTAAGTTACTGTCTTCTGGAAAGCGGGGATCTTTGCCTGGTACCAGACCCCGGCTACCCTGACTACTGGTCAGGTATTGCCATGGTGGGGGCCAAGCAGGTGGGGATGCCCCTGCTTGCGGAAAACAACTTCTTCCCCCGTTACGAGGATCTGCCGCGTGATGTTGCCCGCGCGGCCAAACTGATGTTTCTCAACTACCCCGGAAACCCGACCACCACCCTGGCTACCAGGGAGTTTTTCGAGGAAACGGTAAGGTTTGCCCGGGACAACGAGATCATTGTTGCCCACGATGCTGCCTACCAGGCCCTTATTTTTGACGGGCGGCAGAATCCCAGTTTCCTGGAGGTAGAGGGGGCAAAAGAGGTCGGTGTCGAATTCTGTTCTCTGTCCAAGACCTTCAGCATGGCTGGATGGCGGGTCGGTTTTGTCCTCGGGAATGCCGAAATCATCAGGGCGATAACCATCCTCCAGAACCACCTTTTTGCCGGCCTCTTTCCAGCGGTCCAGCGGGCGGCCGTCGCTGCCTTGACCGGGCCGCAGGACTGTATCGCCGAGATGGTGCGCGTCTACCAGTCCCGGCGGGATACCTTCATCGAGGGACTCCGTGAGATCGGCTGGAATGTTCCCAAGCCGGGCGGCTCCTTTTTCTGCTGGCTACCCATCCCTGCTGGCTACTCCTCCCTGGAGCTGGCCAACCTTTTCCTTGAAAAAGCGGGGGTAGTGGTTGCTCCAGGGGTGGGGTTCGGGCCCCACGGCGAAGGTTATGTCCGGGCCGGGCTCCTTACCGATGAGGACACCCTCCGGGAGGCAGCCAGGCGGATCGGTGAACTCGGGATCTTTGGCCAGGAACGGAGTACGGCTTGAGGAGTATCTTCCTTGTGCAAGACCTTGACCCGGTTGTGAAGCGGCTGCCCCTTTCTTGGGGCAGCCGGAGCGAGAGGGGGTTTTGTAATGGATATCCTCTTGGTGACCCCACCACGCACCAGGCGCCAGGTAGTGGAAGAAACCGGTGAGAACCTGGGGGTTTCCTACCTTGCTGCCGTGCTGCGGCAAAAGGGGCACAGGGTGAAGATCCTGGACGCCGACCTGGAGGGCTTGAAGGTCGACGAACTCGCCCGCAGGATTACCACCACCTCCTTTGATGTCTTGGGCCTTTCGGTTATCTTTGCCTCCATGGTGGAACCGGCCCGGGCCCTGGTGGGGCGGTTAAAGGATAAGGACCGGTATCCCATTGTGGCTGGGGGTCACGTGCCCAGCCTTTCCTACCGGGCCTTCATGGCAGACCTTCCGGATGTCGACTACGTGGTCCGCGGTGAGGGGGAGATTACCTTTTTAAAATTGGTGGAAGGGCTGGACCGGGGAGAGGCACCAGGGGAAATCCCCGGTATTGCCTACCGCCGGGAGGGGGAAGTACATACTACCACGGGCCGGTCCCTGGTCTCGGACCTGGACTTACTTCCACCCCCTGCCCGGGATACCCTGGGCCTTGCCCTCAAAGGGCCCAGGCCGGCGGCTACCCTGCTCTCTTCCCGGGGTTGTTACGGGGACTGTTCCTTTTGCAGTATTAATGCCTTCTACCGCCTTTCGGAAGGTCCCAGGTGGCGGGCCCACAGCCCCGGGCGGGTGGTCGACGAGATGGAAAAGCTGCACAAGGACTGGGGCCTCACCGCGGTGCGTTTCAGTGACGACAACTTCATCGGCCCTGGCCGCCGCGGGCGGGAGCGGGCTGAAGCCATCGCCCGGGAGTTGGTCCGGCGCCGTCTCCGGCTGGATTTTACCATTTCCTGCCGGGCCGACGACATTGAACCTGACCTTTTTTTGCTCTTGAAGGAAGCCGGCTTGAAACAGGTTTTTCTGGGCATTGAATCCGGGGTCCAGAGGGCCTTGGATAGTTTTAACAAAAAGGTTTCAGTCCAACAGAACCGCCGGGCGGTAGAAATCCTGGATGAACTCGGCCTGGACCGGGTGATCGGGTTCATCCTCTTTGACCCGGATACCACCCTGGACGAGTTTGTCCGGAACGTGGATTTCATGCAGGAGATCGGCCTTTCCTGGCAGAGCTTAAACTCCCGCCTGGATGTCATGAACCGCCTGGAGGTTTACGACGGGACCCCGGTGGCCGAACGCCTCCGCCGGGAGGGGCGGCTCCAGGGAACCTACACCAATTACTCTTACCGGATCACTGATGTCCGGGTAGAGGCCATTTACCGGCTCCTGACCACCTGCCAAAAGGGTGCCTTTGCCGCCAAGGGTCTCTTCAGGCGCCTGGTTTCCGGGACAGGTCTGGGGCCTTGAGGCGAGGAGCTGATGGTTGCAGATCCTACCGGGGGCCCTCCCGCGGCGGGGTAGGGGGTTGCGGTTCCGGTTCCGCGCCGGCATCTGGAGTTTCCGGCACGCTTTGTGTGGGTTGTTCCGGTTTCACCGGCTCCTGCCTCTCCTTTGTCTCCTCCGGCCCTTCAGGCCCTTCGGGCGGCTCCTTTTCACCAGCCTCGGGTTCTTGTGGAACCCTGTTTTCTTCTTCTTCTTCTTCCGGTTCTTGGGGCTGCTCCGGTTCTTCTGGTTCCTCAGGTTCTTCCGGCTCCTCTCTTCTCTCAGGGCCAGCTGGAGGCCTTGGAGGCGGGACCCCTGGGCCGGGACCAGGAACGAGGCCCTCCAGGTGGACCTGGGGGTCGACCTGTTTTGGCTCTGTTCCGGAGATGAACACCTCCCTGATGGTGGGACAGGTGGGGTTGGGCAGAAGACCTGTTATTGCACAGATCTCCACTGTCTTGATGCCGGCGGGCCGGATAAAGTCCCCCTTGGGGAGATCCTTGAGGGCCTCGTCCATGAACTTGGCCCAGATGGGTGCCGCGAGGGAGCCGCCGGTACCGGGGAGGGTGCCCTCCCGGTCGTGCCCCACGTAGACAGAAGCCACCAGGTCCGGGGTATAGCCTATGAACCAGGCATCTCGGGAGCGCTCACTGGTCCCGGTCTTGCCTGCTGCAGGCCGGTCAATGATGGTACCGGCAATCCGCCCGGTCCCCGTGGGACTGAGGACTTCCTTTAGGATCTCAGTAACGATGTAGGCTGTCTTTTCGTCAAGGACCCTGGTGAGGTGCGGGCGATTTTCCTCGATGACGTTACCGTGACGGTCGACGATTTTCCTGATGGCGATAGGCTCAACCCTAAAACCCAGGTTGGCGAAAGCAGAAAAGGCCTGGGCCATCTCGAGCGGGGTTACCGCCGAGGCTCCCAGGGCCAGGGGAAGTGTTTCCTCCAGGGGGCTCTCGATACCCAGCCGGCGGGCATATTGCGCGATTTTGCTGGGCCCGATGGTTTGGGCCCACCGCACGGCCACGACGTTGTCCGAAATCCGGACGGCTTCCCGTACCAGCATGGGCCGGTTGTGGTAGGGGATAGCACCGAAATCAGTGGGGACATAGGGCTCCCCTGGGCTCCTTCCGGGGAACTGGACGTAGGCGCAGGTCTGGGCAGAGGCTGCCGTGTACCGGCGGGAATCGATTACAGCGGCATAAAGAAAGGGCTTAAAGGCCGAACCTGGCTGGCGGTGTGTGAGGGCCCGGTTGAATTTGCTTTGTTTAAAATCACGCCCCCCGACCATGGCCTTAATGTACCCTGTTTTGGGGTCGATGGCTACCAGGGCGCCCTGGGGCTGGAGGATGCCCTGGGTGTCCGCGGTCCCCGGGCCGAGTCCAGACTGCAGGGCTTCTTCGGCTGCCTCCTGCATTTCCAGGTCCAGGGTGGTATAGATCTTGTACCCGCCCCGGTGGAGGAACTTTTCCACCTCGGGGTGGTCCTTGGAGATCTGGTCGATGACGTACTGGACGAAATAAGGGGCACGCCGGATCGGGGGCGTAAGACCCGCGAGGTCAATGCGAGTACGGCGGGCAGCAGCGGACTCGGTCTTCGAGATCATTCCCAGCTCGACCATCCGGTCCAGGACGATCCCCTGGCGTTCCCTGGCAGCCTCCCAGTTGCGGTAGGGGCTGAAATTTTCCGGGCTCTTGATGATCCCGGCCAGCATGGCACTCTCGGCCAGGTTCAGTTCCCGCACCGGCTTGCCAAAATAGGTTTCAGCCGCCACTTCCACCCCCCAGGCCCCGTGGCCGAGGTAGATCTGGTTCAGGTAAAGTTCCAGGATTTCCGGCTTCGTGTATTTCATCTCCAGCTTTAGGGTCAAGAAGGCTTCCCTGACTTTACGGGCCAGGGTCTTTTCCGGGGTCAGGAAAAGGTTCTTGGCCAACTGCTGGGTAATGGTGCTTCCCCCTTCAACAATACGGCCGGCGGCGATGTTGCGGTAGAGGGCTCGGGCGATGCCGATGGGGTCAATGCCGCGGTGCCGGTAAAACCGGGAATCCTCCACGGCCACCACTGCTTTCTGGAGGTGGTCGGGGATTTGGGCAAGGTCCACCGGGGTACGGTTCTCAACAAAAAGTTCGGCCAGGAGACGGTCACTGCCGTCGAACACCATGGTGGCCACCCTGGCCTCGGGTTCTTCGATCTCAAGGGCGGTGAGAAGGAGGAACCCTGCTGCGACACCCAGGAGGACGAGGGGGATAAAGACCGCCAGGGAGATCTTCACGGCTCTGAAGAAAAAACGGCGGAATCGCCCCGAGCCGGCTGCCAGGCGCTTCCGGGGCTGCTTTTTCCGCTTCCGTTCCCGCCTGCTCTCCACCACGCTGGCACCTCCACGGATGACTTTCCAGCTGGTATCCCCTTTCCACGTTATTATCACCAACTTTTCCCGGCAGTAACGTGGGGAGGTGCACCTCTTTGCCATCCCTTACGGATAAAGGAAGGGCATCCGTGCCATACTTTTTCAGGAGGCCCAAAAAGTGGGGGTGGAGTTGATGCTTGGCAACCTCCTGTTTCTCTTTTTCCTCCTGATGTCTTTACTCCCCATGTTCAAGCAGAAACAGATCAATGCCGCTCGACACCGTCTCTTGGCTGCCATCCAGAGAAAACGTGGTTCTCGTGTGATCACCATGATCCACCGCCAGGAGGCCCTAAGCCTTCTGGGTATACCGATTGCCCGGTACATAGACATCGAGGATTCGGAAAGGATCCTGCGGGCCATCCGGCTTACCCCGGACGATGTCCCAATCGACATCGTCCTCCATACCCCGGGGGGCCTCGTCTTGGCTGCGGAACAGATCGCCCTGGCCCTCCGCGGTCACCCGGCCAAGGTGACGGTTTTTGTTCCTCACTACGCCATGTCTGGAGGCACCCTTCTGGCCCTGGCGGCAGACGAGATTGTCATGGACGAAAACGCGGTCTTAGGGCCGGTGGACCCTCAGCTGGGTTCCTTCCCCGCCGCCTCCATCCTCAAGGTCCTAAGAGAAAAAGACATCAACCAGGTAGATGACCAGACACTGATTCTCGGCGACGTGGCAGGGAAGGCCCTGGTCCAGGTCCACAAGTTCGTGAAAGGGCTCCTCCGGGACCGGATGGAGGAAGAAAAGGCGGCCGAGATAGCGCTGGCCCTTACCGAGGGCCGTTGGACCCACGATTATCCCCTTCACGCCCGGCAGCTCCAGGACCTTGGGATTAACGTCAGTGTCGGGCTGCCGCGTGAAATCTACATGCTCATGGACCTTTACCCCCAACCTGTACCACGGCGCCCGTCGGTCCAGTACGTACCTCTCCCACGGGACAGGGGCAGAGGGGTCGAACAGGACTGAAAGGTTGGCGGTTCACCGGCACAAAGCCGGTTTCTTTTTTCCGGTTGATCTGTTATAATTTCGATGGCTAATCCTGAGTGACGGCAGGGGCGCCGGCTCGCGGCGTACCCTAAAGGAGAGGAGTGAAGGCTGTGCTGCCTACCCCGACTAAATTTACCCTGGTGGCCGGGAAGGCCGAAGGACCGACCAGGCTCAATGCCTTTGACAATGCCCTCCTGAACGCCGGGGTTGGAAACCTGAACCTCGTTCGGGTTAGTAGTATTTTGCCACCAGCAGCCACCTACGTGGAACGTGTGGACATACCCTACGGTTCCTTGGTCCCCATGGCATACGGTTCCATTGTCAGCTCCGAAACCGGGAAGAGGATCTGTGCCGGGATCGGGGTTGGAATCTCCCCGAAGGGCTACGGAATCATCATGGAGTATTCCGGGGAGGGGACGGCCCGCAGTGCCGAGGAAGCCGTGAAGCAGATGGTGGAGGAGGCCTTTCGGGTCAGGGGTCTCCACCTGAAGGAGATCAAGGTCAAGGCCGAGGAACATGTCGTCCAGGAGACGGGCGCCGTTTTCGCCGGGGCTGCCCTCTGGTACTGAAGACCCCAATCTCGTTCCAGAGCAACCCTGGCGTGCAACTTATGGGAAATACCGGCTCCATTTTTCGTGCTTCATGATGCGAGCGCGGCGGCATGGGCGGCTATTACCAAAATGCTACCATCTGCCTCGCCCGGGGTGCTCCTCCACTGGCCTTTCTTATTCCTCACCCCTTCGGGGCTGCGGCATAACCGGTCTTTTTCCGGAGGACCCCGGGCGTGCAGCTTTTGGGGAACACCGGCTCAATTTTCATCCTTTGGGGTGCCGTCACGGGTGGCGACATGGACGACTACCACGAAAATATCCCAACGGCGCCGGTCTTCCTTCGCGGCGTCACGCTATAGTGGTGCCGCCGGGACGGGTTGGGCAGCTTGCTGCAACATCGACTGGCGTCGCCTAGAAAACCGGAGCCACCACCGTGAGGTCAAGAAACGACGGGATCTTAAGTGTTAGAGGGAGTGAAGGTTTATGGAACTGTGGTTCACCGAGGACCAGACACCCGAGATGCGGATCTCATGCCGGGTCAAGGAAGTGCTCTACCGTGGGAAATCAACCTACCAGGAGATCCTGGTTTTGGACACCTTCCAGTTCGGCCGGATGTTGGTTCTCGACGACATCATCCAGACCACAGAGAGGGACGAGTTTGTTTACCACGAAATGATTGTCCACCCGGCCCTGGTGGCCCACCCGAAGCCTGAGAGGGTGTTGGTTGTCGGGGGTGGCGACGGGGGTACGGTCCGGGAGGTCTTGAAGCACACCTCGGTCCAGGAGGTGGTCCTGGCCGAGATCGACGAGAAGGTGGTTGAGGTTGCCCGCCGCTTCTTGCCCACCATCAGCAGCGGGCTGGATGACCCGCGGGTGAAAGTGGACATCGGGGACGGGATCAAGCACGTGAAAGGTGTACGTGGGGCCTACGACGTGATCATCGTTGATTCCACCGATCCCATCGGACCGGCCGTGGGCCTCTTCTCTGAGGATTTTTACCGGTCCGTGCGCGAGGCCCTGCGCCCGGAAGGACTCCTTGTGGCCCAGACGGAGTCACCCTTTTTCAACTCAACACTGGTCCAGCAGGTTCAAAGGACAGTTGCCGGGCTCTTCCCGGTCACTACCCTTCACCTGGCCAGTGTACCCACCTATCCAGGAGGACTGTGGAGCTTTACCATTGGCTCCAAGGTGGTAGACCCCCGCAACCCTGGCCAGGAGCGCCTGGAGATGGCAGCCGGGCTTGAGACCAGGTATTATTCCCCCGAGGTCCAGCACCAGGCCTTCGTGCTCCCCCCCTTTGTGGCCGAACTGGTGCAGGGGGGAGATGCCGGATAGAGAAGAGAAGAAGAAGGTCGAGGCCTTCGAGGGTGGGGGAGATCCGATGAGCCGGGGCAACCGGAACCAGGAAGCGAAAGCGGCTGTGGGAGTACAAATGGAATCCGGGCGCCCTTTCATGGGGGCCGGCCCCGATTACGCCGGTGCCCGGGTTGTGCTTTTTGGTGTCCCCATGGATTTCACCACCAGTTTCCGGGCGGGGACGCGCCTAGGCCCGACCCGGATCCGGGAAGCATCTTACGGCCTGGAGGAATACAGTCTTGCCCTGGGGGCTGACCTGGGGGATGTCCCTTTTTACGACCTGGGGGACCTGGTCCTGCCCCTGGGGAATGTCAACGCTTCCCTGGACCGAACCCGCCGGTTGGCCAAAAAGGTCCTGGCTGACGGCAAGGTGCCTTTTGCCCTGGGTGGTGAGCACCTGGTAACCCTGCCCCTGGTTGAAGCAGCCGCCGAGCGCCACCCCGACCTGGTGGTGGTCCAGCTTGATGCCCATGCTGACCTGCGTGACACCTATCTTGGGGAGCGGTTTTCTCACGCCACGGTGATGCGCAGGGTGGTGGAAGTGGTAGGGGCCGGGAAGGTGTTCCAGGTTGGGGTCCGCTCGGCTACCCGCTCCGAGGCTCAGTACGCGCGTGCAAAGACGCGTTTTTTCCCCGAGGAGGTCCTTGGTCCCCTGGAGGAGGTCTTGCCCTGCCTGGCTGGCCGGCCTGTCTATTTCACCCTCGACATCGACGTCGTGGACCCGGCTTTCGCTCCTGGGACCGGGGCACCGGAACCCGGCGGCCCGGGGCCGCGGGAAGTGATCCAGGCCGTTAGGGAACTTGCTTCGGTTGCTAGCGCGGCCTCGACTCCTGGTGCACCAGGCAGGTCGTTCCAGGTGGTGGGGTTGGACCTGGTTGAGGTCAGTCCCCCTTATGACACCGGGGAAATCACGGTCATTCTGGCGGCGAAATTGGTGCGGGAAGCCTTGCTTGCTCTTTGTGGTTCGGGTAGCAAGGATTAAGGATTGGGGATTAAGGATGAGGGGAACAATCCTGGTGCTGCATCAAAAGGGGCGGCACTACCGCAGAAGGTGCTGTTTGAAGGTATTTGAAGGTAATGGTGGGAACAAGGATCGGCAGGAGGCTGGCCGTATGAAGGAGAGACTGGAGAGGGGAAAGGCTGTCACAAGACAGATCCGGGAAGATTTACGCCGCAGGGTTGAAGAGGCGCTGCGGTGCGCGGCGGCGGCTGGGGACCTCAAGCTACCTCTTTTCCCTACCGTGACCATTGAGGTGCCCCGGGAAAAGGACCACGGTGATTATGCCACCGCGGTGGCCTTGGGGATGGCCCGGACAGAAAAAAGGGCGCCCAGGGAGATTGCCGAAAAAATTGTGCGTCATCTTCCGAAAGATGGTGTGGGCATAAGCCGGATCGAAATTGCCGGACCCGGCTTCATCAACTTTTTCCTGGCCCATGACTGGCTCCATGATGTTTTACGGCTGGTTCAGGCCATGGGCTCCGCCTACGGGCAGACCGAACACGGTGCGGGGAAAAAGGTGCAGGTTGAGTTCGTGAGTGCTAACCCCACCGGTCCCCTGAACGTGGTTAACGCCCGGGCGGCTGCCGTCGGTGATACCCTGGTCCGGATCCTGGCGGCTTCCGGTTACGACGCCCACCGGGAATTCTACATTAACGATGCTGGGAACCAGGTTGCCCGGTTTGGACTCTCCGTTGAGGCCCGGCTCCGGGAACTTGTGGGGCAAAAGGTCCAGTTCCCGGCTGACGGTTACCCGGGAGAATACGTCCGTGACCTGGCCCGGAAGGTCCTGGAGCGGGACGGGGAAGTCCTTCTTGGTTTGAACCAGGAGGAGAGGGTCCGGCGCTTGGCAGAGTTTGGTGTCCGTGAAATGGTCAAGGACCAGAAGGCACTCCTGGCCCGGTACGGCGTAGAGTACGAGGTCTGGTTCAGCGAAAAGAGCCTCCGGGATGAAGGGGCTGCAGAAAAGGTGGTTGAAGTCCTGCAGGGGAGGGGTTACACCTACGAGAAGGACGGGGCGGTCTGGTTCAAGTCCACCATCTTCGGGGATGACAAGGACCGGGTACTGGTCAAAAGCAACGGGGAATTCACCTATCTTGTACCGGATATCGCCTACCACTGGAACAAGTACGACCGAGGGTTCGAAACCGTCATTGACCTCTTGGGCCCAGACCACCACGGTTACATTGACCGGCTCCGGGCGGCGGTAGAGGCCGGCGGCTATGACCCCAGGTCCCTGGAGGTAATCATCGTTCAGATGGTCCGGCTCATCCGGGGAGGGAGGCCGGTCCGGATTTCGAAGCGGGCTGGAGAGTTCGTTACCATGGAGGAACTCCTGGATGAAGTCGGCAAGGATGCTGCCCGGTTTTTCTTCCTGATGCGGTCGGCCGACAGCCACCTTGACTTCGACCTTGACCTGGCCAGGGTGCAGGGTAACGAGAACCCGGTTTACTATGTCCAGTATGCCCATGCCCGGATCTGCAGCATCCTGCAGGAAGCAGAAAAACGCGGTGTCGCCTTCCCTGACCCTGCTGAAGTGGATCTCACCCCCCTTGCAACCCCGGAAGAGGTTGAACTCATGAAAAAGATCGCCGCCTTGCCCGAAGAAATCATCGAGGCCGCCGAAGCCCGGGAGCCTCACCGCCTCACCGTTTATGCCCGCGACCTGGCGACCCTTTTTCACTCTTTCTACACCGAATGCCGGGTTCTCGGCGCAGAGCCCGGCCTGACGGCCGCGAGGCTGGTGCTGGTGGATTGCACCCGGATTGTTTTGAGGAACGTCCTGGAACTCCTTGGTATTTCGGCTCCTGAGAGGATGTGAGCCTCGCGCCTGCCCTAATAGTCCCCGAGTTTCCGCTCCTGCCCCCATGGGCCCCCTGTACTCCCTTTTGCCCATGCACCGCTCCATATCCCCATGGACAACCACCCCGGTCCCACCCAGCCCTTGCCAGAGCACCCCGGCCCGGCAGCCCTTGGCCCAGAGATTAGGGCCTGCGCCGGGCCTGTGTGATGGGGCTCGGACTTGTTCCCGATCTGGGCGAAGGCCTGCCGTGCTCCGTACTGTTCCTCACCAAATACCTGTAGTACGGCTGATTTGACCTGTGGAGCAAACTCAGCCCCCCGTGAAAGAGATTACGCCGCCGGGCCACCGGGATTTGTTTCAATTCGACCTGATCCCTGCCAGCAGGAAATTTAGACCAGGAAAAGAATACTTCTTACCGACCTGTCGATCGATGACGAATCTTCTGGTTCTTTTCTTTGTTCTTGTTTATTCTTGCTTGTGCAGAAAATCGGCTTTTGTGAGGCGAAAAATGCTCTTTAGCAAAGTTATGGGTCCTGGTTTAGTCACGGTGACCCATTCCGTGTCTTACCCCCCAAGCCCCCATCTTCGATACCTCAAAATACACCACGAAAAATCATGTCAGTGGAAGAAGCAGTGAAAAGAGCAGCTAATTAAGGAGGGGAAACGGGAGATGACCGGGATTTGGCCTGGCACGCGCGTGTCAAAAGGGGATTTCAGGGGGGATCGGGGATGAGGGTTCGCATCGGGACCAAGGTTTTCGGCGGTTTCCTGGTACTTCTTCTCATGCTGGGCGTTGGGCTTTACGTGGGGATGCTGAGCGGCAATAAGCTTGACGCTGAACTTCAAAAGTACGTTCAACACTATGTTCCTCTTTACCGTACGATGACAGGGTTGGAAGAGGCTTTCCTGAGACAGACCGTCGCCGTCAAGGATTACCTCTTGTTTAATTCAAAGGGCAGCCGGTCCCGCGTCCAAGTCCACGGGGTGGCGCTCCAGGAGGCCCTGGCAACACTGGCGGCTGAACTCGAGGGGAGTAGTACCCAAGAAGAACTTGCCGCCCTCCAGTCGGCTTACGACCGGTACCGCTCAGAGCTGGAAACCGGGTTGGACCTGGCCGGGCAAGGAGACCGCGACCTGGCTGTCCAACATTTCTTTACCCAGTGGGACCAAGCCCGCAGGGACCTGGAGGCAGCCATCGAGGGGATGTTGGCCTGGCATGAAGAGCGCATGGCGAAAGAGGCCGGGCAGGCCAGTGCCCTCAAAAGTGGCATTTACCGGATGATGGTTGTCGGGACCGGTCTTGCCGTGGGCGCAGGGCTGCTGATGGCCTTCTTGATCACCATCAGCATTACCCGCCCGGTTAACCAACTGCTGGCCAAGTCTAGGATCTTGGCCACGGGGGACCTCTCCCAGGAGATTGACATCAAGAGTTCCGATGAAATCGGTCTCCTGGTTGACGCTTTCCGCGAGGTTACTTCCAGCCTGAGGGGGCTGGTAGCACGGATTGCGGACAGTGCCCGCGAAGTGGCGACCACAAGCCAGGAACTCTCCACTAGTGCCGGTGAGGTCTCCCGGGCTACGCGCGAAATCGCTGCCGCCATCGACGAGACCATTGAAGCGGTGAGTGGAGGTGCCGAGGAACAGCAGCAGCGGGTCCAGGAAGCGGTGATGGTTGTCCGCGAGCTAAGCCAGGCTATCGAGCAGATCGCCGAAGGGGCCCAGGAACAAGCCCGGAACGTCGACCAAACCTCGACGGTGATCAGCCGGATGGCCGAAGCCATTGAGGAAGTGGCCGAGAACGCGAAGGCGGCCTCAAGCGCATCGGCCCAAACGGCAGAAGTAGCCCAAAAGGGGTCCGACGCGGTAGGTGAGACCATCGAGGGCATGAACAGGATCCGGGAGACGGTTCTCGGGTTCGAGGCCAGGATTAAAGAGCTGGGTCAAAGGTCGGAGGAGATCGGGCAGATCGTCCAGATGATCAGTGATATTGCCGACCAGACCAACTTGCTTTCTCTCAATGCAGCCATTGAGGCTGCCCGGGCCGGGGAGCACGGGAAGGGATTCGCCGTGGTGGCCGATGAAGTGCGGAAACTAGCTGAGCGTTCGAGCCGGGCAACCGGGCAGATCGAGGAATTGATCAAGAACATCCAGGTGGAAACAGAGAATGCGGTGACTGCCATCGAGGCAGGGACAAGGGAAGTGGAAAAGGGCGTCCACCTGGCTGAAAAGGCCGGGACAGCCTTAAGGGAGATCCTGGAAATGGCCCATGCCGCCAAGGGGCAGATCGAAAAGATCTCGGCTGCCGCCCAGACCATCAGCGCCAACAGCAAAGAGGTGGTAAAGGCGGTTGACAACCTGGCCAGCATCACCGAGGAGAACACGGCAGCTGCCGAGGAGATGTCGGCCGGGAGCGCCCAGGTGGAGGAGGCCGTGAGGCGGATCGGGGCCGTTTCTGAAGAAAGCGCAGAGGTCATCAAGGCGGTCAGGGGAACCACCGACGAGATCACGACCTCGACGACGGAAATTGCCGGGCTGGCAGAGGACTTGAGCCAGATGGCACGTGAACTCCGGGGCCTGGTCTCCAGGTTTAAGCTGGAAGAAGCAGGCGAGGAGGATGATCGCGGCAAGACCGAAGAAGACACCGGCCAGAACCAAGCTGTCCAAGACCTCCCCGCTGGAGGCTCCGAAACACCCCAAGACGAAAAGGAAAGCAGCGGTGGGGACGACCTTGAAAAGGGGAAAGGGGGCGAAACCATTGGCTGACCATGGTCAAGGCCAGGCCTTCCAAGACGGCCAGTACGTGGTCTTTGAACTTGGGGATGAGACATACGGAGTCGATATTGCCGACGTGCGGGAAATCATTACCATGCAGAAGGTGACCAGGGTCCCGCGGGCCCCGGAGTTTGTGGAAGGGGTCATCAACCTGAGGGGTAAGATCATCCCCGTCATTGACCTCAGGTTGAGGTTCGGGCTTCCCGCCGCGGAGGCTACCCGGTCCACACGGGTGGTGGTGGTGGAAATGGAAGAAAAAAGCATCGGGCTGGTCGTGGATGCGGTTTCAGAGGTTCTCCAGGTGGAGGGCTCCTGCATTGAACCACCGTCACCGGTCATCAGCGGGGTTGATACAGCATACCTGGCAGGGATTGCCAATTTGGAAGACCGTCTGGTCATCATCCTCGATCTGAGCAAGGTCTTGAGTGCCGGGGAAAAAGAAGAGCTGGCTGCTGCTTCCCTGGAATCTGAGGCCGTTTGAGCTGGGGGGTCTTTATGGACGAGATCATTGGCCCTGAAGAAATAGCGGTTTTCCTTGAGGAGGCCGAGGAACAGCTCCAGTTGATGGAGGAAAACGTCCTCCGCATGGAAGAAGAGGGGGCTGCCCCAGACCTCTTGGATGAGATCTTCCGGGCTGCCCATACCCTCAAGGGCTCGGCGGCTACCCTCGGTTATTCCAGGATGGCGGAACTGGCCCACGGCCTGGAGGAACTCCTGGACGGGCTCAGGAAGGGGCGGCTTGCGGTTGGAACCGAAGTGATCCAAGCCCTCCTGGACGGCCTGGACTTCTTGAGGTCCATGTTAAACGAGATCGCCGAGGGCAAGGGAGAAGTCGATTTTCCCGGGGTGGACAAGGCCACCGGTCGCATCCGGGCCCTGGTGGAAGCCGTCTCCGCGGCGGAGGGACAAGCGGCGGCCGGGGCCGGCGCCGCGGCAGGTTCCGGGTCTCGGCCCAAACCAGAACCTTCGGCACCAGCACGGCCAGAACCTGGACCGGGTGCGGCGGAGGTACAGGGAGCCCTCTACCAAGTTTCTGTGAAGATCGCCGCAGACTGCCTGATGCCTGCGGTTCGGGCCTTTCAGGTGGTCATGGCTCTGGATGAACTAGGCCAAATCGTGGCCTCAGACCCTACCCTGGAAGAGATCGAGGACGAGAAGGTAAAGGATACCCTCACAGTACAGGTAAGGACACGGGCAGCAGAAGGTGAGCTGGAGGAAAAACTGGCCGGTATTGCGGACCTTGACCGCATCGAAATCAGCCGGGTGGCGGTGGCCGATGGAGTGGATTCAGAAGTGTATCCAGATGAAGGTGGGCTCTCTTCGTTTTCGGGTGGGTCACCCAGCCCGAGCCCGGATGAGGGCAGCGGCGAGTCTCGGGTCCGGCGTACGGTGAGGGTCGATGTCGGGGTCCTGGACAACCTCCTGAACCTGGTGGGGGAGCTGGTTATTGACCGGACCCGGCTGGAGCAGGTCTGCCGGAACCTGCGGGTTTTGGAGGGGACAGGGGAGTTAACCCAGGACCTGGACCGCCTCACTGCCAATATCGGGCGGACGACAGACCTTCTCCAGGAGTCTATTATGAAGGCAAGGATGCTTCCAATCGAGGTTCTGTTCCGGAAGTTTCCCCGCTTGGTGCGGGATCTCGGCCGGGACCTGGGCAAGGAAGTGGAGTTCATGATGCTCGGCCAGGACACCGAACTGGACCGTTCGGTGCTCGAGGAAATCGGTGACCCCTTGATCCACCTGTTACGCAACAGTATTGACCATGGCCTGGAACCCCCTCGTGAAAGGGAAGCGGCCGGCAAGCCGCGCAAAGGGCGGGTGGTTCTTTCGGCCCGGCACGAGGAAAACCAGATGGTCATCACGGTTGAGGACGACGGCAGGGGTATCGATACCGAAAAGGTCAAGAAACTGGCCGTGGAAAAAGGGATTCTACCACCGGATGTTGCGGAAAGGTCGACGCGAGACGAGCTTCTGGCGACAGTTTTTTATCCTGGTTTTAGTACAGCGGGGCAGGTCAGCGAGGTTTCTGGACGCGGGGTAGGACTGGATGTGGTCAAGAAAAACATTGAGAAGCTCAACGGCTCTGTCCAGGTGGAAACCTGGTTAGGCAAGGGGACCAGGTTCACCATCCGCCTGCCCCTGACCTTGGCCATCATCAGGGCCCTCCTGGTCCGGTGCGAGGGGGAGGTCTATGCCATACCCCTTTCCTCCGTGGTGGAGACGGTATGTCCCGACAAGGACCAGGTGGAGACGGTGGCCGGGCGGCCCGTCTTGGTCCTGCGTGACGAGGTCCTTCCCCTTGTCTCTCTGGCCCAGTTGTTTGGCCTCGGCCAGGCGAGTTACACGGAACCTGGTGCACAGGAGGACCAGGAGCACTACGTGGTCCTAGTCAGGGTTTCCGGCCGGACGTTTGGCTTGGTGGTGGACGCCCTCGTCGGGGAGCAGGAAGTGGTCATCAAGGGCCTGGGTGAATTCCTCAACGATATTCCCGGGTTTTCAGGGGCAACCATTCTTGGGGACGGCGGAGTGGCCCTGATCCTGGACGTACCTGGGCTTTTGTCTTCCCCCAACATGGGCGCAGTGGGTGAGGGTTGAAGGAGCTGTAGGCGTGAGGAAAACGATTTCCCTGGGCCGGGGAGAGTTCCGCGTCGCAGATGACCCAGAAGCTGTCCTCGTGATTTACGGTCTGGGTTCATGCGTTGGCTTGACCATGTACGACCCTTCCACGTCCACCGGAGCCATGGCCCATATTGTCCTGCCGCGGGGGCCGGCGGACGAAGCCCGGAAACAACCGGGCAAGTTCGCTGATTACGCTGTACCTTTCCTCCTCCACCAGTTGGAGATGAAGGGGGCCCGGAGGGAACGCCTCGTGATCCGCATCGCCGGCGGCAGTGATATGTTTGCAGGGGTCGGGCGTTTTCCGTTAACCTCCCTGGACAGGATCGGTCTCCTGAATGTAAAGGCTGTCCAGGAAGCGGTCCAAAAGGAAGGATTGCGGGTCCATGCTTCCGATGTTGAAGGCCAGCAGGCCCGGACGATGCTCTTGTTTATTGATACCGGCCGGGTTTTGATCAGGAAGCCGGGGCAGCCGGAGTTGGAGTTGGAGTAAGGTCGGTGGCGCGTAGGATACTGGTTCGAATGGGTTCCGGATTGTCGGAAAGGGGGGGGATGATGTTGCCCAAGGTTCTTGTGGTTGATGACGCGGCCTTTATGCGCATGCGGAGCCGGCAGCTTCTCACCGAGCACGGGTACCAGGTTGAGGAAGCCGAGAATGGGCAGGAGGCCGTCGAGAAATACAAAGAGAACAGGCCGGACGTGGTTCTCATGGACATTACGATGCCGGTGATGGACGGGATTACGGCCACGAAAGAGATTATGAAGCTTGATCAAGGAGCCAGGATTGTCATCTGCAGTGCCATGGGGCAGCAGTCCATGGTCATCGAAGCCGTGAAGGCCGGGGCCAAGGACTTTATCGTTAAGCCGTACCAGCCGGAAAAAGTCCTCTCGGCCATCAAGAAACAAGCTGAAAATTCAGGTTGAGGCCTGTTTGTGCCGTAGGAAAGTACAAGGGGCGAAGGTCATGAAAAGGCTTAGGGTGCTGGTAGTTGACGATTCCGCTTTCATGCGGAAAATCATTTCGAACCTGATTAACGAAGCCCCAGGACTTGAGGCCGTGGGGACGGCTCGAGACGGTCAGGACGCCCTGGCGAAGGTGAGAGAGTTCAAGCCAGACGTGATTACCCTGGACGTGGAAATGCCGCGCATGGACGGCCTAACCTTTCTGAAAAGGCTCATGGCCGACCATCCCATCCCGGTGGTGATGCTCAGCAGTCTAACCCAGAAAAATGCCCAGACCACCATCCAGGCCCTCAGCCTAGGGGCCGTGGACTTTGTTGCCAAGCCGTCAGGAACCATCTCCCTCGACATCAGAAAGGTCGGGGATGAACTGGTCAGAAAGTTGAAGGCGGCAGCAAAGGTCAATACCGATAATCTTCTCCAGGGTACTGCTGGTCAGGGCCGAAGGCCGCCTGCCCGGGTGAAGGACCAAGAGCAGGTTGTAGTTCCGGGGAGTACTGCTTCCCGGGTGGTGGTAATCGGGGCTTCGACGGGAGGGCCTGGCGCCCTGCAGGTGGTCATCCCGTCCCTCCCAGGTTCTCTAGCTGCCGGTGTCCTGGTGGTCCAGCACATGCCACCTGGTTTCACCCGTTCCCTGGCGGAACGGCTTGACTCTGTTTCCGCCCTCCGGGTTAAGGAGGCGCAAAGGGGTGACCCCATTAGAGAGGGTTCCGTCCTGGTGGCACCGGGCGGACACCACCTGGTGGTAACCCCGGACCGGACGGTAACCCTGGAGGATTCGCCCCCGGTGCACGGGGTGAGGCCGGCAGTGGACGTGACCCTCAAGAGTGCGGTTAGGGTCTACGGAGGGCAGATCCTTGGCGTGATCCTCACTGGAATGGGGTTTGACGGGGCCCAGGGGGTCGCCCAGGTGAGACGGGCCGGTGGTAAAAGTATCGCGCAGGACGAGGCCACCTGTGTCGTCTACGGCATGCCCAGGGCAGTGGTGGAAATGGGAAATGCCGACCGCGTTCTACCCCTGGACGAGATTGGGCAACAGATCACCAGGATGGTGGGTAGGAGGAGAGCATGGATACCCTGTCGGAGTACCAGTATTTCTGCCAGAAGGTCCAGCAGCTAACTGGCTTTGACCTCTCGAGCTACAAACCAAACCAGATGGTGCGCCGCTTGGGCACCCTCATGGGGCGCAACCGGGTATCATCCTTTACCGAGTACTTCCGGCTCTTGGAACGTGATGCCGAGCGCCGGCGGGAGTTCATTGATTTCTTGACCATCAATGTTTCCGAGTTCTTCCGTAACCCTGGGAGGTTTGATTTTCTCAAGGAAAGGGTGATCACGGAACTGGCCGCAGGTGGGACCGAATTGAAGGTCTGGAGTGCCGGCTGTTCCACCGGTGAAGAGCCGTACTCGGTGGCCATGATCCTGGACGAACTTGGGGTTCTGGACCGAGCCCAGATCCATGCCACCGATGTGGACGAACAGGCCCTGGAACAAGCTGCGGGGGGCTGGTATGAACCCCTGCCCCTGAGAAACGTAAGCACCGGGAGGCTGGACCGGTATTTTTTCAGGGACGGAGACAACTACCGGGTAGTGGACCGGATCCGACAGGCAGTGAGTTTTCGTCGCCACGACCTCTTGAAGGATGCTTACGGCAGCGGCTATGACCTGATCCTCTGCCGCAACGTGGTGATCTATTTTACCGAGAGTAGCAAGGAGCGGATTTACCGACTGTTCCGCGCTGCCTTGAAACCGGGAGGGTATCTCTTTACCGGCGGGACGGAAACCATCCTGGGTGCACGGGAATTGGGGCTGACCAGTGTTTCCCCCTGCTTTTATCGAAAAGCGACTGGCACGGCCCCGCGGGAAGGGAGGAAATAAGGGTGAAAGTCGAATTTATCAACCCCTTTGTTGAGGCTGCCTACCGGGTGCTGAAGCAGGAGGTTGGGGCTGAGATTGAAAAGGGACAACTGAGTATTGTGGAGTCTGCCCACACCTCGGAGGAGGTCACGGTCATGATCGGGGTGGTGGGAAGGGTGCAGGGGGCAGTCTTCTACGGCATGTCCGAAAAGACGGCCAAGCAGATGGCCGCCAAGATGTTGGGCCAGAGCACCCCGGTTTTTGACTCCATGGCGGAAAGCGCCATCGCCGAACTGGGCAACGTCATCACCGGCCTGGCGAGCGGTGGACTGGAAAAAGCCGGGTACCAGTGCCGGCTCGCCCCCCCTACGGTGATCTTCGGCAGGGGTGTCATTATTTCAACCGTCAATATCAAGAGATTGGTTATTCCCCTTTCCACCCAGTACGGGCGGATCCAGATCAATGTGGCACTGCGTGAAAATGGTCCTCCCCTTGAACTTAACGCCCCCGGGTCAGGGGCCGGCGAGCAGGTCCGGCGCCTCTGACCTTAACCCCTATACCTGACCTTCCGGCACAGCTGACCTCCTGGTCCCCTGCTTTCCTGTCTTTCGGTGTTGTGCATCTTACCTCTTGAGGGGAGGTCAGCTGGTCTCTTGTTTGAGGACATGAGCCTTGAGGTAGAGGTGGAGGGGCCACTCACTGATGCCAACCAGAACAGCGGAGACCAGGATGGCCTGGAGATTGGACTGCACCCCGGTGGGTAGGAGTGTGGAAACAGCGCCCAGGACGATCACCGCCAGGATGATGTCGGCTACCAGGGCCGCCCGGCCACCGTAGAGTTCCAGAACCGTCAGGTCTACAATTGGATAACCCATCATGACCAGAACCAGGGTTGCAAAAATGGCGGCGTTGAGCTTCATGGGCCCCAGGGCGGGAAAGACCGTACCCAGGATCACACCAACCACCACGGCCTTCAGAACAACGGCAAAAACGTGCTTCATGCTTCATGTACAACTCCCTTCTGTGAAGAAGCGTGGGTTGTTTCCACCCCTTAATTCTTTTTCCAGGCCTTGTGGAGAATTACCTTCCTGGGCCAGTGGATTTACAGTATATTATACCCCCTTAATTACCAAGAAGCCACGGGCACCAGCCTGCCCATCCTCCACCCAACGGAATGCCTCTTGGCAGCCGGCATTTCCTTTATGCTGCCTTAAGGGGCGGCACCATGGGGGGTGAAGGAGGCCGCATCCTCGCGGAAGCTTTTTACGCCACGCCGGCGGCAGCACCAAGTGAGCATGAGAAGAGGTGGCTCGCAAGGGCTTGACTGGGTAGTAGCATCAGAACCTGTCGGCCTGGGCCCGGCATTTTCCGGCCCGGGAGAATGCCGCCGGGGCCCGGAGGCATCACCAGCAGGAAAGTGCTGGATCAAGGGAGAAAATAGGGGACAATAACCCTAGAATACAACTGGGAAAGGATGAAAAAGGTGAGCAATCAAGTGTCACAAGCCAGGGTAGCAGTTGTCCAGTCGGCCCCGGTGTTCATGGACCGTCAGGCTACCGTCGAGAAGGTCTGCCGGCTCATCCGGGAAGCTGCCCAGCAAAAGCCCCGCCTGATTATGTTTCCGGAAGCCTTTGTTTCCGCTTACCCGTGGCGGCTTTATTTCGGCACCACGGTGGGCAGAAGGGAACCGCTGGGCCGAAAGGCGTGGCTCAGGTACTGGCGCAGTGCTGTAGAGGTCCCGGGCCCGGACACCGAGGCCATGGGCGTGGCTGCCCGCGAGGCAGGTGCCTACGTGGCCGTCGGGGTTATTGAGCGTGATACCACCTACAGTGGCGGTACCCTTTACTGCACGGTCCTTTTCTTCGGTCCTGACGGCTCCCTGCTGGGCAAGCACCGCAAGCTTAAACCCACTGCTGCCGAGCGCTACCTCTGGGGTGAGGGGGACGGGAGCACGATGCCGGTTCTAAAGACCGAGATGGGTCGGGTGGGTGCCCTCATCTGCTGGGAAAACTACATGCCCCTGGCCCGGATGGCCATGTACGCCAAGGGGGTCGAGCTCTACCTGGCCCCCACGGCCGATTCCCGGGATTCCTGGCAGGCTACCATTCGCCATATTGCCTGCGAAGGCCGGTGTTTTGTTCTCTCCTGCTGCCAGTACGTGACCAGGGACATGTACCCCCAGGACCTGGAGGTGATGGAGGAACTGGAAGGGGCCCCGGAGGTCATCTCCCGCGGGGGCAGTGCCATCGTCAATCCCATGGGCGAATACGTGGCCGGTCCCCTTTTCGGCGAGGAAGGGATCCTGGTGGCCGACCTGGACCTCTCCCTCATTGCCCAGGGGAAGTATGATTTCGACGTCGTGGGGCACTATGCTCGTCCCGATGTCTTCAAGCTGGTCGTGAACGAGAAACCCCTGGTTCCGGTGGAAACCACCGGCGCGCCGGAAGGGGTTCAGGTGCCGGGCGCAACCGCGGCGGCAAACCGTGAAGCCGAAGACGGTGCGGGGGGCCGAGGAAGGGGGCCAGGGTCCTAGTGAGGGGTGACAACGGTGGCCCCCTGGACGGGGTGCGGGTGGTGGACCTCACCCGGGTCCTGGCAGGACCTTTCTGCTCGATGGTTCTTGCCGACCTGGGGGCCGAGGTGATCAAGGTCGAGTACCCGGGTCGCGGGGACGACGCCCGTGCCTTTGGGCCCCATGTCCAAGGTGAAAGCACCTACTTCATGAGCCTGAACCGGAACAAGAAGGGGATCACCCTGAACCTGAAAAAGCCTGCCGGTAAGGGGATCCTGCAGTCCCTGGTCAAGAAGGCGGATATCCTGCTCGAGAATTTCCGGCCCGGGACCATGGAAGCCCTGGGCCTTGGCTACGAGGAACTGGCCCGGGTAAACCCGAAACTCATCTATGCCTCGTGTTCAGGGTTTGGACAGACCGGGCCCCTCCGGGACCGCCCGGCCTACGACCTCATTGTCCAGGCCATGGGTGGAATCATGAGCCTCACCGGCGCGCCGGGCGGCCCTCCCACCCGGGTGGGGAGTTCCATCGGGGATATCACCGCCGGCCTCTTTACCGCCATCGGGGTTCTGGCTGCCCTCCAGGCCCGGGAGAGGACGGGCCGGGGGCAGAAGGTGGACGTCAGCATGCTGGACTGCCAGGTGGCCATCTTGGAGAACGCCATCACGCGGTACCTGGTCACCGGTGAGCTTCCCACCCGGGTGGGAAACCGCCACCCTTCCATCACCCCCTTTGCCGTTTTCCCGGGTTCTGACGGATACTTTATTGTGGCCGCGGGGAACGATACCCTCTGGGAAAAGCTGTGCCGTGTCATCGGCCGGGAGGACCTTCTTGGGAACCCCCTCTTTGCCACCAATGCTTCCCGCACCGAAAACCACCAGGAGCTCCTGGAAGCACTGGAGGGAACCTTTTCCACCAAAAGTACGGGGTACTGGTTGGAAAGGCTCCAGGAGGCCGGTATTCCCTGTGGGCCCATTCTCGGGGTGGACGAGGTCTGCCGCCATCCACAGGTTCTCGCCCGGGAGATGATCGTGGAGCTTGACCACCCGAAGGCCGGCCGCATCAAGGTCCCCGGCTGCCCGGTGAAGTTTTCCGAGACCAACAGGACCACCACTGACCCGGCCCCAACCCTGGGACAGCACAACCGGGAGGTTTTGGGGGGAATCCTGGGTTTGAAGCCAGGGGAAATTGAAAACCTTGAGCGGGATGGGGTAGTCTCATTTTCTTGACATCGGGTAGAGCGAAAAGATAAAATGGTAGCGGTACCTGGGGGAAACGGGCTGACCCGCCAGGACAGGAAATGAAATTGGAAAAGAAAAACGATACCGGTATTCTAGTGCTGACCGCTAGAAATTTTTTTGTTGTTATTGTGGCATAAATGGGGTGGGGGGAGCTAATCAATCGTGGCGAAATTCATCTTTGTTACCGGTGGAGTTGTTTCCTCGCTTGGAAAAGGGATTACCGCGGCCTCCCTGGGGCGGATGTTGAAGAACCGGGGGCTCAAGGTTACTGTCCAAAAATTTGACCCTTATATCAACGTCGACCCGGGAACCATGAGCCCACTCCAGCACGGCGAGGTTTTTGTTACCGATGACGGCACAGAGACCGACCTGGACCTGGGCCATTACGAAAGGTTTATCGATGAGAACCTGGGCAGTATCAACAATGTTACGACCGGGAAGATCTACTCTTCGGTCATCAACAAGGAACGCCGCGGGGATTTTCTCGGTGGAACCGTCCAGGTGATTCCCCACATTACCAACGAAATCAAGGAATCCATCTTCGCGGTTGCCCGTGAAACCGACGCTGATGTTGTGATTGCTGAAATCGGAGGGACCGTTGGTGACATCGAGTCCCTCCCTTTTTTGGAGGCCATCCGCCAGTTCAAGAGTGATATTGGCCGGGAGGCAGTGATGTACATCCATGTCACCCTGGTCCCGTACATCAAGGCTGCCGGGGAACTGAAGACAAAACCGACCCAGCACAGTGTCAAGGAACTGCGCAGCATCGGCATCCAGCCCGATATCATTGTTTGCCGGTCCGCTTATCCCCTGGGCGATGAAATAAAGGACAAGATCGCCCTTTTTTGTGATATCGATAAGAACGCGGTCATCGAGAACCTGGATGTCTTTTCCATTTACGAGGTCCCCCTTGTTCTGGAGAAGCAGGGGCTGGGGGAACTGGTGGTGCAGCGCTTCGGGTTCAGGTGCAGCAAGGAGCCAGACCTCAGCGAGTGGCGGACCATCGTGGAAAAGATCCACAACCCGTCCCGGAAAGCCAAGGTCGCCCTGGTGGGCAAGTACGTGGACCTGCACGATGCTTACCTGAGTGTGGCCGAGTCCCTGGTTCATGCCGGGATTGCCAATGATGCCGAGGTGGAGATCAAGTGGGTATATTCAGAGGACCTGGAAGGTGATCCCCCTGAAAAACACCTCCATGATGTCAATGGGATCCTGGTGCCGGGGGCCTTCGGGTACCGGGGCATTGAAGGGAAAATCAATGCCATCCGGTATGCCCGCGAAATGGGGGTTCCTTTCCTGGGCCTTTGCATGGGGATGCAGTGTGCGGTTATCGAGTTTGCCCGGAATGTCTGCGGCCTCAAAGGTGCCAACAGCACCGAATTCGACCCAGATACCCCCTACCCAGTCATTGACCTCATGCCGGAACAAAAAAAAGTGGTCAACATGGGGGGGACGATGCGCCTGGGTGTGTACAGGTGCCGCCTGAAAAACCCGTCCCTGGCCTACCGTGCTTATGCCCAGGAAGAGGTCAGCGAGCGGCACCGGCACCGGTTTGAGGTCAACAATACCTACCTTGACCATTTGGCCCGCGAGGGCCTGGTGGCCACCGGGATCTGGCCGGAAGGGGGCCTGGTGGAGGTCATGGAGCTGTCTGGCCACCCCTGGTTTTTGGGAACCCAGTTCCACCCCGAGTTTAAGTCCAGGCCGAACCGCCCCCACCCCCTCTTTCGGGACTTTGTCCGGGCGGCCCTGGAGAACCAGGGCACAAAGCGGGGATAAATGGAGATGGTACCAGGCTGAAAACAAGTCAAGCTCTCGACTGCGGCCCGGGGGGCTTCAAGGCTGCTTCCCGGGCCGGCCCTTACCCTGGGGGCGGCGTATCCTGCAGCAGGGGCGGCAAGGGTCCCGGCTTGCGTTCCCGCGAAAGAAGTTCGGAGACGGTCACCGCCAAGAGCCCTTTATCCCGGAAGGCGATCAAAATGGCCTCCAGCGCTGCAGGGGACTGTTCAGTGGGGTGCAAAAGGACGATGGCCCCGCTGTGGGCTTTCGGCACCACCCGGTTCAGGATCCGGTCCACTCCAGGGCGCATCCAGTCCACGGTATCCAAGCTGTACATGATGGTCCGGTACCCGAGCTCGTGGGCTACCTCCAGGACCTCCCGGTCGTACTCCCCGTAGGGAGGGGTGAAATACCGTGTCTTGATGCCTACCGCCTTCTTGATGGCCTCTTCCCCCCGCCTTATTTCCCTGGCGATCTCTGGCCGCGGGAGCCTTGACAGGTGGCGGTGGGAGTAGGCGTGGTTGCCAATTTCATGGCCCTTCCCGACGATGGTTTGAAGCAGCCCGCGGCGCGCAGGGTCTTTTTCCAGCCATTTTCCCTCCACAAAAAAGGTGGCCCGGACCCCGTGTTCTTCCATGACCTTGAGCATGGCCGGGAGGTATTCGTCCCCCCAGGCAAGGTTGATCATCAGGGCATAAAGGGGCCGGGCCTGGTTGCCCCGGTAGATGGGGGCTGCCGGGAAGTCCTCCAGGGTCTTTCCCGGGGGGATCTGCCGGTAGATGACCTTGACCCTTTCCCCAGGCCCTGCTTTCAGAACAGCCTCCACGGTCTGGTCCACGTCCACCCCGAGGCCGTTGAGACCCGGGACGACCTCTCCCGTATCCTCCATGAGCCTGGCATCAACCGGCTGGACCCGTACCCTAAGGGCGATTTCTCCGACTGCCAGCCAGACCTCCTCCGGGAAGAGACCAGACATATCCCGGCCTTCAAGGGTTACCCCCGGCCGGACCCCGTGCAGGTACCGTTCGATGTCCTCTGCCTTGAGCCAAAGGGCAAAGGAAGGCCCGCCCACGATCAAAAGAACAAGGGCCAGGACCTTGAGATTGACGCGCAAGAAACGGAAACGGGTGGTAGTTTCCTGCATGATGACACCACCATAGGCTAACCCGCTTGCTACACAAGGCCGCCTTAAACTCGCCCTTAAAGATTGTATTTCGGCCGGTGGGGAATATGCCCCCGTGTCCTCGAACCTTCGAGATGGCATCGATGGGAAGATCTGAGCAGGAGATTTGCGGGCGGCAAAGGAATATGCTGGTACTGGTAGAAATAGAGAAAACAAAATAGATCCAGGGATCCACCGGGCCGAGGATAGTTTGGAACTGGCGGCAAATGCTATGGCCGGGGGGAATCAAATTTGAAAAAGCGCTGGGTGGTAATCGTTATCCTGGGTTTGGTGCTGGTCTCGGCTCTGGCGGCCCTGCTGGTAGGACCCAAGGGCCCTGGACCGGGCCTGGCGGCCAAAAGCCGAGGTGCCGTCGGTATCATCTATATTGAAGGAACCATCGTCGGGGGCCGGAACTCGAGCGGGCTGCTCACCGGGCTCGTGACCGGCTCTGACCAGGTCCTGAATTACCTGAACGAAGCCCGGAAAGACCCTGAGGTCAAGGCCGTGGTTCTTAGGATCAACAGCCCAGGCGGGAGTGCGGCGGCTTCCCAGGAGATTGGGGCCGAGGTGCAACGACTGAGAAGGGCCGGAAAGCCGGTGGTGGCCTCCATGGGTGATGTGGCTGCATCTGGTGGCTACTGGGTAGCTGCCAACGCGGACCGGATTGTGGCCAATCCCGCCACCATTACCGGGAGTATCGGGGTCATCATGCAGCTGGGCAATTTTGAAGAACTCTACCGCAAAGTAGGGATCGACTACGAGGTCATCAAGAGCGGGGCCCACAAGGATATGGGGTCGCCGGCCCGGGAACTGACAGAAAAAGAGCGGACGATCCTGCAGGAGATGGTCAACGATATCTTTGACCAGTTTGTCGAGGTGGTTGCCGAAGGCCGGAACCTGCCGCGGGACCAGGTGGTGAACCTGGCCGACGGCCGTATTTTCACTGGACGGCAGGCCGAAAGACTGGGGCTTGTCGACCAGATGGGGAATTTCCGTGACGCTGTTCGCCTGGCGGCCCGCCTGGCCGGGATCGAGGACCGGTTCGAGATCCGGGAATTTGGTCGCCTGTCACCCATAGAAAGGCTCTTGGGTGAGGCCGGAGGTGCCTTTTTTGGGCAGGGACTGGTTCCCGAGTGGCTCCTCACCCTGCGCTGGAAGGGGGATGTGCGCCTGGTCCGCTAGGTGGCCTGGGTAGTGGAAATACTTGGGGTGATCCTGGTATCCTGCCGGGGTTGAAGCCCCACTTTTGGGTTTGGGAGGTTTCGTTTTCATGGAAAAAGATGAAAGAACCGGCCTGGGGTCGGGATCCGGGCCGGGCCGGGAGATGGAGCCTGGAACCGCAGGTTACGAGGAGGGGCCGGCAGGAGGGTTCGAGCCGGAGGGTGACCCCGCTGGGGCCGTGGAGATCCTGTACGGGGTTTTGTTCCAGCCCGGCCGGACCATGGGCCGCCTGGTGCATGAACCACCCCTGCTGACGGCGGTGATTGTTTTCACCGTGGTCCAGGTCTTGAGCGGGATCAGCAACCTTGCCCTGATGCCGCCCTTTGTCTCCCCGCAGTTTGGCCATCTTAGTCTTTCCCCCACCCTGTTGATCTTTGCCCTCCTGGTTGGGAGCTACTTTTTCTGGTTCTTGAGCGCGGCGGTGCTTGGCCTCACTGCCGAGTTCCTGGGGGGAAGGGGCCGGGGCTACACCCTTTTTGTCCTGCTGGGATTGGCGGTCCTGCCGCGGGTCTTCGAGGGCCCGGTCGCCCTTTTGGGCAGGTTTGTGGGAAGCTGGGTAACCACCCTCCTTTCCCTGGGGCTGAGCATCTGGGGGATAGTCCTGGTCATCGTGGCCATCCGGGAGACCTACCAGGTCTCGACAGCCCGGGCGGTGGCCACGTTTTTCGTGCCTGGCCTTGTTCTTTTTGCTGCAGTTGCCCTGCTGGTGGGGCTGACTGTCGCCTTCTTTGCTTCTTTCCTTCAGGACCTTCCCGGTTTTCCGGGCCTGGTTCCAGGCAGGTTTTGATCCTGTTGGCCTTGAAGGGGAGGAAAAAAGCGGGGCAGCAAGAATAAATACTGCACCAATGAAGGTGGTCAGCAGGGCCGGGCAGCGGCCCTTTCAAAAAGGTTGTGGTTAGGGGTGAAGTTAATGAAAGAAAAAAAGGCGAGTAAGCTGAGGATTACCGATACCACCCTCCGGGATGCCCACCAGTCCCTGTTGGCGACCAGGATGAAAACCGAGGACATGCTGCCCATTGCCGAAAAGATCGATGCTGTTGGCTACCACTCCCTGGAGGTCTGGGGTGGGGCTACCTTTGACAGCTGCCTCCGGTTTCTCGGCGAGGACCCCTGGGAAAGGCTGCGCCAGATCCGCAAGCATATCCCCAAGACCAAGCTCCAGATGCTCCTGCGGGGGCAGAACCTGGTTGGGTACAAGAACTACGCCGATGATGTGGTCGAGGAATTCATCAAGCGTGCCGTGGGCAACGGGATCGACATCATGCGCATCTTTGATGCCCTCAACGACTCCCGGAACATGGCGAAAGCCATCGAGGTCAGCAAGCAGGAGGGGGCCCACGTCCAGGCCACGGTCAGCTACACCACCAGCCCGGTCCACGATATTGCCCACTATGTTTCCACCGCCAAGGAGCTGGAGGAAATGGGGGCCGATTCCATCTGCGTCAAGGACATGGCTGGAATCCTGGACCCCTTTACTGCCTACGAGCTCATCACCGAGCTGAAGAAAGCCTTGTCTATTCCGGTTCAGCTCCACTGCCACTACACGAGCGGAATGGCTTCCATGAGCTACCTCAAGGCCATCGAAGCCGGGGTGGACGCGGTGGATACGGCCGTCTCCTCCCTTGCCCTGGCTACTTCCCAGCCGGCGGTGGAGACCCTGGTGGCAAGCCTCCAGGGGACCCCTTACGACACCGGCCTGAACCTGGAGCTCCTTTCCGAGATTGCGGCCTATTTCAAAGAGGTCAGGAAAAAATACAGGGAATTTGACGTGGCGGCCGGGACGGTGGACCCCCATGTCCTCCGCTACCAGATCCCGGGTGGAATGATCTCCAACTTCATTTCCCAGCTGTCCCAGCAGAACGCCCTGGATAAACTGGACCAGGTGCTGGAGGAGGTGCCCCGGGTGCGCAAGGACTTGGGTTACCCGCCCTTGGTGACACCCTCGAGCCAGATCGTCGGCACCCAGGCGGTATTGAACGTCCTCATGGGTGAGCGCTACAAGATGGTGGCCACCGAGGTCAAGAACTATCTCGGTGGTTACTACGGCCGGCCCCCGGCACCCATTGACGAAAAGGTTAAGAAAAAGATTATCGGTACCGGAGAAACCATTACCTGCCGGCCGGCAGACCTTTTGGAGCCCGAACTTCCCAAGGCCAGGGAAGAGGTTGCCCCGTACATGGAATCGGACGAGGATGTCATCTCCTACGCTCTTTTCCCCCAAGTGGCCTTGAAGTTTCTCAAGGAGCGCCTGGCCAAGAAAACCCGGGTTGACTACGACCTGGCGGAAGAGGCGGCTGAAGAAGGGGGACCTGGTTACTACCCCGCTTAAGCAGGGGTGGAAGGGCGTGGCTCGGGCCTGGGGCCTACCTCTGGTCTAGACGCCTGGTCCGGCAGGGTAATCCTTCCAACCTTTGACCTTGGGGTCAGGACGTTATACAATTAAACTTGGGAGTGGTTACAGAATCCGGGGGAGAATCGGGTTCAGAAAAAATTAGGATCCCGACTCGAATTCATTGAGATCTGGACAGTGAAATAAGGTCTCCGAGCTGGCCGGTCTAAGGGAGCGAAAAGGTGCTCCTAGGACCACCAGCCGCTGCCGCCTCAAGGCGGCAAACGGTGGGCCGGGAAACCGACCCGCCCCCCATTGTGGAAAGGAGGAGGACCAAGAACCCTTTGACCGGGGGCCTTTCTGCAGTGGGCCCCGGTTTTTTCTTTATGTTCCCCGGTGAGCACGGTGTCCAACTCCATGCACCAGGCTCCAGACAGCAGCCAGGGTGCTTGGGCATTGCTCCTGGGAGATTCGGCGTCGGGCACTTGCCTTGGGTGCCGGCAAGACAAGGCCGGTGACCAGGGAAGGGAAGGAGAGGTGGGGTTGAGGGTAGCGGGCAAGGGTGGTGTTGGCTTCAGCGGGAGGCAGGTTCTGGTTTTGGGCCTGGTTGGGCTCCTGGTTTTTGCAGGGGCGGGGTGTGGTGCTGGAGGTTCTGACGAGGCGTCCGGTTCCCAGGCGGCAGAGGGTCTGGAACTCCTCTTGGCTACCACCACCAGTACCTATGATTCCGGGCTCCTGGACGTTCTGATCCCGGCTTTTGAAAAGAAGTACGGGTATGAGGTGAAAATTTTGCCTAGGGGAACCGGGGCTGCCCTAGAGCTTGGTAAGAGGGGAGATGTCGACGTCCTGCTGGTGCATGCCAAGGAAATGGAACTAAGACTGGTGGAGGAAGGCTATTTCGTCGACCGGCGGGATGTAATGTCCAACGATTTTGTTGTCGTCGGTTCGGCCTCCGACCCGGCCGGAATCCAGGGTGTGAAGAATGCTGCCCTGGCCTTCGAAAGGATCGCCCGTACCGGATCGCCTTTCGTCTCCCGCGGGGACAACTCGGGGACCAACATCAAGGAGGCCGCCATCTGGAAGAAGGCCGGCATCGAGCCCGCAGGCGCCTGGTACCTGTCTGTCGGCCAGGGGATGGGTGATACCCTGCGTATTGCCAACGAGAGGAGGGCTTACACCCTGACCGACCGGGCTACCTACATTTCCCTGAAGGACAAGCTTGACCTTGAGGTCCTGGTGGAGGGAGACCCCTTTCTGTTCAACCAGTACGGCATCATGGCTGTCAACCCGAAAGAACACCCCAGGGTAAACTACGAGGGGGCCAGGAAGCTTATCGAGTTTATGGTCTCACCTGAAGGGCAGGAGATCATCGGTACCTATGCGAAGTACGGGGAGAGGCTCTTTGTCCCCAATGCCGGGCAGTAGGGGTGGCTACTTTATTTCTTTCTTAGGCTTGGTTTCCACCTTGTTCCTGCAGCCGGGTTGGTTGGAGGGTGTCATGGATAAAATCTGGCAAGGCACTATGGAGGCAGTGAGGTTAATCATCCGGCTCGACCCGGAGATGATGGGGATCGTGGGCTTATCCCTCCTGGTCTCAGGCTCGGCGGTACTCATCGCTGGCCTCCTGGGCATTCCCCTCGGGACTTACCTGGGTCTTGTGCCGGCCCGCCGGGTCCGGTGGGTCAGCAAGTTGGTGTACACCCTCATGGGCCTCCCCCCGGTAGTTGCCGGTCTCTTCCTTTACCTTATCCTTTCCAGCCAGGGGCCCCTGGGGGTACTGGACCTTCTTTTTACCCCCACCGCCATGATTATCGCCCAGACCCTCCTGGCCGTGCCCATTATCACCGGCTTGACCATGGTGGCGGTGCGGGAGAAAAAACGCGAAATCCGCGAGACCGCGGTCACCCTGGGGGCGAGTGGGGCCACCGTGGCCTGGACCGTGATCCGGGAGGCACGCCCGGCCATCACCGGGGCTGTCGTTGCCGGGTTTGGCCGGGTTATCGCCGAGGTGGGGGCGGTGATGCTGGTGGGTGGGAACATCGAAGGGTATACCAGGGTAATGACCACGGCCATTGTCCTGGAGACCCGTAGGGGCAACTTCGAGTCTGCTATTGGGCTCGGCCTCATTCTTCTCCTCTTGGCCTTTTTTGTCAATTCTTTTCTCTATCACCTCCAGGGAACGGTGGATGCTGAATGAGTCCGAAGCTCTTTGAAATCATGAACCTCAAAAAATCGTACCAGGGCCGGGAGGTCTTGAAGATAGACTACCTGGCCTTCGAAGAGGGCCGCATCTACGGTATCATGGGGCCCAGCGGTGCCGGTAAAACGACCCTGCTTCGCCTCCTCAACCTCCTGGAGGAGCCCACCGAGGGGCAGATCTTTTTCCTGGGTGAGGATACAGCTGTCAACGGCACCAGGAGGCTGGCCCTGCAGCGGCAGATGACCATGGTCTTTCAAAAAACCGTCCTTTTCAACACCTCGGTCTTCGAGAATGTGGCCTTTGGACTGAAAGCCAGAAGGCTAAATCCGGCCGTTGTCAAAGAGAGGGTTTTCTCTGCCCTGAAGGACGTGGGCCTGAAGGATTTAGCCCAACACTGCGCCCTTTCCCTCTCCGGGGGGGAGGCTGAACGCCTTGCCCTGGCGCGGGCGATGGTTTTAAAGCCCCGGGTCCTCCTCCTGGACGAGCCTACCGCCAACCTGGATCCCGCCAACGTAGCCACCATTGAAAACCTGGTCCGGACCATGCACGAGAGGGATGGTACTACCATCATCCTCGTCAGCCACAACCTTTTTCAGGCCGAGCGGCTGGCTGATGAAGTCATCTTCCTCTACAACGGACGAGTGGTGGAGAAAGGACCCACCGAAAGGGTTTTCCACGCCCCTGAGGATGACCGGACGAGGGCCTTCATTGAGGGAAGGATGGTCTACTAGCCCACCTGGCTATCTCCAAAAAAATTAATTCTGCTGGGGAACAAATTTTCAACGCGCATCGTCTTGGAATTACAGACTACACAGTTTGGCAAAGGGGGAAAAGTAGGGGAATCTTCCGAAAAATATCCTCCAAAGGAAGGAGTTCGCCAGGAAAGGTAGAATAAAGAAAGACGCACCTGGGAGCCACTGCTGGTTGCACACCGCAGGGCAGGTTTTCACCCAGTTCCGGATGCAGCCCGTAGCCAGATCTCACCACGACTGGGTGTCTTGACTGGGTTCTAAAGAAGATGCTATAATTTAGGCTGTCATGTCTGGAAAGGCTTGTGATTTGAGTCGCTAAAACCCTCTGCAGACACAAGCTTCCAGAGAGAAGTGGTTTCTAAGGATGAAAATCGAAAGTAAGAGTAGTGTGGTAGAAGTATTTAATGATTCCCGTGGCATAAATTTCATAACAGATCCTTAATTGGACAAGAAGGAAAAATAGCCTTCGCCATCGAAAAATATGCAGAGAATCAAATCAAGTCCAATTGTGTTGGTGGCAGGAAAAACTGGAATTAGTTCTAAAGAAGATAGACATTCTTTAGAAATTAATTCCATAAAGTGTTCTTTAAGGGGGTGGTTTTCCAAGGCAGAAGAGGATGATAGCCAATTATTTCCTAGGAGCTTAGTAAACACGGTAAAGGAGGATTAACGCGAAAATGATGATGAGGAAGACACTTGTAACCCTACTCGTGGTTACATTTGTGCTCGGGATTGCCAGCATGGCCAGCGCAGCTTCCCTCTCCGACATCGAAGGCGAGGACTACGAGGACGCGGCTAGTGTCCTTAACGCGCTGGAAGTACTCACCGGCTATCCCGATGGAACCTTCCGCGGTGAGGACGAGATCACGCGGGCTGAGTTCGCCGCTGTTGTCGTCCGGGCTCTTGGCCTGGAGAGCGCGGCTTCTTATGCCAAGGGTTCCAGCCAGTTCTCTGACGTCGAAGCCGGGGCATGGTACACCGGGTACATCAATGTTGCCGCCAACGAAGGCATCGTGAACGGGTACCCGGACGGGACCTTCAAGCCGGCCAACAACGTGACCTATGCCGAGGCCGTCACGATGCTGGTCC